>Ga0315913_1003649_pt1 | contig 18506 bp, 8 predicted proteins | sample MpolsnodulesMG_FD_207736 | JGI IMG/M metagenome (GOLD analysis project Ga0315913, IMG submission 207736) | Medicago polymorpha root nodule microbial communities from Los Angeles, California, United States - small nodules | ecosystem: Host-associated > Plants > Roots > Nodule | place: USA... | reverse complement strand
AGACTTGGTAAATTGACTATTTAGTTTATTTAATTATTAAAAGGTTTATATTTAATAGTTGGTAGTGTTTAGTTAATTGCAGGTGTGTTTATTGACACATTATGAGTGAGGGGTGAAATAAAAAATAGACAAGTTGTGTAGGGATTATGCTTCATTAGTTAGTTCACTAATATCTTTTCTTGATCGATTATAAACTCATCCTATTCCAATTATACCTTCACTTATCATCCTACATAGATCTCGATGTCTCACAGATAATGAGAGATTGTCTCTAGTCTCTAACTTATGATGTCTTGGCCAGTTAGCTGAAAGAAGCATTAAGTTCTGACATTGTGTTTGATTGTAAACCTAGCATCTACAATCTAACACGCCCTAAGTCAAAAGATCAATCTCATATTGCACGCCGGAGAAACATTAAAAGCAGTAATAAAGACACTCATATAACAGAATAGAATTTATCTATAGTCATCAAGACCAAGTATTCACATTAAATTCCTAACTAATTAAACTTAATCCTACACATAACATATAACTTACAAGACATAGGAGAGGATGTCGAGATGTAGCATCAACCGGCTTGATCTAGAAGCATTCAATGTTTCCACCTTGCTTTTGCTCTTTAACTCTCTCCTAAGTTCTTTCTCTCTCAACATGACTATTAAGTGAATGAGTGGAATGAGCTTGCAAGCCTCTATTTATAGGTTCTAAACCTAGTCCTTCATCGTAAAAGTTCCTTGTTCGTTTGGAAAACAATTGTTATTTAGCCAAGTGGGGCTTCATACTGTTATTGATCACCATGCGAGTCATATTCTTCGTTAGGCGAATTTCCTTGTTTTAAACTTTTGGTCTCTAACTTGCTTTGTTGGGCGGGTATTTGGCTCGCTATGCGAAGGCTATAACTTTCCTCTTTTAGGTTCAATGCTTACAACTTTCATTCTTCTTATAATTTATATACATATTGTGTTGGAAAAAATAGTAAAGGTTCAAGAAATCTCTTATTTCTTAAAGTTAACCCGAACGCAAAATTTTGCCCTAGATTTAACCTAACTTCTCTTTGCTTAATTTTATTATATTAACCCTATTTAATTAACCCTATTTAATTTAATCAAAATGTTAATTGTTATGGAAATCAAAATAAACAAATCGCTCCTAATTTTTCTCTTTAATTTTACTAAACAAATAAACAAATCCTCCTATTCTTATCCATAACAAAAAAACAGCAGATCACTCATATTATTTACTTTTATTAAAAAACAAAACAAAATCATTTCCAAACTAAATATCAAGAATCGTTCCTATTTTTTTTCAAAAAACAGATCGCTCCTATTTTGTTAACAGATCGCTCCTATTAATCCAATTGTTGCTTAACAAATTATCCTATTTTCCTACCTAAACTAATCATCCTATTTTTATGAAAAACAAAACAAAATCGTTTCCAAACTAATTATCCTATTTTTATTGAAAACAAAACAAAATTGTTTCCAAACTAATTATCCTATTTTTATTGAAAACCAAACAAAATCGTTTTCAAACTAATTATCCTATTTTTATTGAAAAAAAACAAAATCGTTTCCATCCTTTCCTTCTTACTCTTAAACGTAATCACTCATGCTTATCAAAACAGTAATTTCCTATTTTTATGATGCGTTTCCTTATGATGCATTTAAATACAATTATTTTGTAAACCATTAGAACTCTTTTATTTCAATTACGCTCCCTTATTCTCTTATTCTCTTACTTGGAGATGTTTCATTGTGTAATTATGAAGAGTTACAAGTTTAGATTGCATCACAATTCACACATATCCTATATTGTCTTTTGCAAAATATGTGAGTCTGATGGTTATTATTTATCTATATGCTTATTTTGGTTGTCTTTTTTTTCTTTTCATCCTCACTTAATTATTAAATTACATTATATGAAAGTAATTGTTAGTTTTAGACTTTTAGTTTGGGATCGTCGCCACCGCATAGAGAGATACAAGGTAACATAACGATGCTGTAACACTCTTTTTCTTTGTCTTTTTTTCCCTTCTTCATTTTCATCTTCTTTTGTATTTAATTATTTACACTTTTTAATTGTATCTTTTTATTGTCACACTTCTTTTAATTATGAAATTGATTTTTTTTATACTGATGCTGAGTTCTTTCTTTCATGTCAGACTTATACAAATGTTGCTGTATTGGTGGACAATGTACGACAGAATCCGTTGCCCTAAAAATCATTTTAGGAGGATGATAAGTACTTTTTTTATAAGCATAAGATAATATGTATACTTATTGATTTGTTCATTTTCTAAAAGGTTCTTCGTATTAATCTGTGTTACTATATATGTTTATTTTTGGATATAACATGCCATTTTTCTTTTTTCAAACCATTCAGAACCACAAAAGTGTGATTCATTCATAAAAAAACGTGGGAGGTATGTATGAGTATGACTCGGAGAAATCCTTCACTTTGATAACCACAAGGTAATATAGGTTTTCATTACTTTTTTTTCGGGCTTAGAAATTTGCACTATATGATTTCTATATTTTGTTTTATTTTTCACTTAGATTGGCGATGTTTGATTTCCTTCACTTTGCTATGATTGTTTGAGTTAGATGTGAGTTGGTTCAATTTGTAAGAAGTACAACATATGCGATGTCGTCAAGTAAAATGAGCTTCTGCATGGCGATTTCGCCAATTTTTACTCGTTGACACTTTTGCCAAACTCTACCTGTTGACGCACTAACCGAGGTTGCGCTTCAGGTCACATCTTGATCTCCCTCTCCTCAATTTCATTTTCATTATATTCACCACAATTATTCAACAACAGGAAAGGCATCAATGACGATCAATCTCTTCCTTTTTATGTTGATGATTTTTACTTTCAGTTTCATATTTGTTTTGGTGGCTGATATGTAATTGTCTTTGGAATGCTTCTATAAGAATGGATAACGAGGAAGTGTGCTTTACTGAAATAAAATTTACGAATGATGGAAAGAAAGCAAAATGAATGAAGAAATTTGTGAAGACAAACAAGTTCTCTGCAGTTTGGTAGAGCTTAATGCGAATGAAACTACCCTTTCATGTATAAGGCCTCTGATGACATTCTTTTGGCCAAAATTCTCCTAATATTCTTTAGGCATGTGCATCCATGTTATTGCCTTATTGGTTTTTGTTACCTTTTCCGATTTACTTTTGATACATTAGTTGACATGTAGTTTTTCTATTAAAGGTAGTTGACATGTAAATATTAGGTTAGTAATTTGAAATTTTTAACAGGAAAGAAATAGACCAAAACATGTAAGCATTTGGTCTCTAAAAAAAAAAATGTAAGCATTTGGTCTGTTTTAAGCCAGAGGTCTACATTTATTTTATAGTTGAATCATTTAATATCTATTATTGTAAATAATTAGTGTAACTTAAAACCCTCTTGCCTTACATGCATAACTGTAGCCGTTGAAATTGTCTTCAGGTTGAGTTTTCCATGAATGAGTTACAAATACTACTAAATTAGAACAGAGAGATGAAGATCTTGTCAAAAATGAAAACAGAAATGAATATTTTTTATATTTTTCAACTGTATGTAGCCTTAAATTGTTGGAGTTAATATTAAATTTAAACATACATAATCCAATTTCTTACCATATTTTCTCTCAACAAAAAAAAAATATCATACTTAAGCCATTAAATTTTAGTCTTTTTTTATTTTAAACGTAATGATATAGTCTTTAAAATATCATACAATTATATGTTTGTATTAAAAAAAAGGCTAACAACTTTAGGTCAAAGAAGTGATTTATTATTGATGGTGTGTGTAAAGATTTAACATGACTTTAATTTTTTCTTATAAAACTATTCTATGTTTCTATATAAGTCGATGATCATATCGCCTATTTCATCACATTGTTGGATTTTGCTGCAAGTTTATATCTACAATGAAACAATACTACATATAAGTGTATTAAAATTGAAGGTATGCAGATATAAGTCCTCTATATAACTTATGAACTTCAAAAAAAAAATTCAAGTGGAACGTAACTCGACCTCTTAGATTAGTCGACTCATGAACCAGATACCGAGTTTTTAAAAAAATTTATAAAATTTGTTTAGAAATATTAAGCATATTAAAATATAGTTTTTAAATGCCACTCAAAGGTTCTTTCAAAATAATGCCACTCAAAGGTATACAAAAGACGCTTTTAAGTTCTTTTATGTGTTTTTAACGGCACGGGTCAAAAGTCTAGATGGGTTGAAAATAATGATGAAGATGGTGATGATACTGATGTGACTTCAAATGTCGTTTATAGAAAAGTAGTCTTTTGTAATGTGATAATTAATGTAATATGTACGGTTTTCGAACTTTATTAACGTCACTATGATATGACTAATATAATACATTTTTATCTTTACCTAAAAAAAATAATAATAATACATTTTTATCATATGACTTATTACACTACAATTCTAATGTTCAATATTATTTATTCGTATTTGTTTAGTTGGTATGACCTGGTATTTACACGGGTCAATGGTATAGTTGTTTATAAAAATAAAAATAAGATTAAAAAAAAACCTTGAATAGAGCCTTATGAGCTGCTTACTCGTTCAGTTCAGTATCCTATTTTCACAAACCCTATTTTCACAAACCTCACTCACTCCCACTCTTATATATACTCTCTCTTTTTCATCTAGGGTTACAAACTCCTACCCTTTCATTAGCCGCCGCTGCTCTTATTATATTTTTAGCAAACTTCCACAACCTAAATTCTTCAAGTTTCATCTAACCTAAAATCCTCTGCAATTTAACTTCGTATCTCATCCTCGCAACCCACTTTTTACCTGGTATTATATCTGGATTTCCTTGTCTTTGTGTCCTATTGATCTCCTGCTGGTTTGCGATCTCTATGATTGAGTCGATTAGCCAGGCATCAAATCGATCCCGCATGGGTGCATCTGTTGGACATATAGTGACCTATATATCTTTGTCGTCTCCGACACCGATTAATGGATCCAATGAGTGTAATTTCCTTGATTAATTATGTCACAAGTACTCTTCATATGTTGTTCAACCACATACCGAGAGTTTAGAAATCTACATAGAATTGCTCTTCCTAATTGGTGAAAAGGCAAGTTGAAAGTTTAGCAAAATACAATGTGAAAAGGCAGACATGTCATGTGGTGGTACATAAAACCTCCATGTTTGATTGAAGTTGTTCTTCAAGATCATCGGGTGTGTCAAGGATCTTATGGATGCAGAGTGTAGTTTGAATATCAAAGCTAAGATCTGTAAAATGATTTGTTGTTTCAACAAGTGTAATTTTTTTGATTAATCCATTGTAATTTTTCTTTTGAAGGGAATCCTTTGTAATTTTTATATACTTTTTTTTTAAGGAATATACTTTTGTTTTTTGTTTTATTTAGTATATGAATAAATTGTAAAAGATCAATTAGTTTAATACATGTGTATCATGCAAAAACCAAATAATAAATAATCAACAGGTTGAATTATTTAGGTGATTGTTTTGTTCGTCATCGGCTTATGACCGATCCTATATTGAGGCCTAATCCGGATTTAAAATGAGTTTTTTTTTTTTTTGAAGTTATAGTAGTATTTTAGAAAAACAAACTATTTTCATTTACAATTTTCTTTGTCATACTTTAGAAGATAATGAATATCTTCTAAAAAAATACTACAGATAGTTACTACTATACACACTTGCACTTTTAACTGCAAATGTTGTTTTGGTGATGAGAACTCAAGGCCATTAGATGGCAAAGTGGAAACTTAACATTAACACCTAACTGATATACCACAATAACAAAACCATGAAAAGGTTTTATACTAAAGTTACAGAAAGGTCATAACGAAACCAGAGTGCCAAGAAGAAAATCGTTGCCTAGCAAAGCATAAGAAACATCAATAACGAAAATACTCTTAATTTGTGCTAAACATCAAGTCAAAATTTTAGCCCAGGTCCAACTAAAGTATATGGGAACAAGAAGTTTGAAGATATACACCACTAGTTGCCCCTGAACCAACTGGATCAATAATTAAAATAAATCGTTATAAAATTCTTTAAAAAAATTATAAAATAAAAAAAAAAGCATAAATAAATTCAGAAAGAAGTTAAGTTTAGCCATGTATCCAAAATCTAAGAAAAAAATTAAGTACAAGACCATCTATAGCAACACATGAAACAAATGTTAATGAAGGTTGACTTAATTAGTAAGGAGTTGAGTCATTCATAAGGTCGTGAGTTCAACTCCTGCGGTTGGTTTGATCAGCCCTCATTAATGAATGATCTATAAATACTATTGTAAGTGTGTTTTGAGCCTTGAGACATGCCCTAACCCTAGTGAGCCTCTAGAGCTCAAATCACCTAAACTTTATGTAAAAACAAAAAACATACGAAAACAAATCAACTTTCCATTTTTTTTATCAAGAAGAAAGGACAAAAAAATAACAAAAACTACAATCTTATGTGAGTAACTCCAAGAACATAATCAAAAAGGGAGTGATGTAGTTGAGGAGGCAAAAAATTCAAGACGATCAAAGCATCCGAAGAAGAAGCATCGTGTTTAGCAAGTCAATTTGTACACTCATTGCCTTGATAGAGAGTATAATGAAAATTAACAATTCAATCTCGACTATGGAGCTGGACAATCTGACTAATCAAAGAAGCAAAAGGATGATGAGGTTGGACATTCGACATAATTAAATCAAGAGTCACCCTAGAATCAGATTCAAAAATAATGTTTATGTGCTCATCATCATAGGTAACACTAAGGTCATATAAAACGACATACAATTCTACTGCCAAGTCAAAAGTAATACCATAAAAACCAAAGAGACCTAACAACCAATCACTATTATTATTTCTTTTAAGACCTTCAAAACCTTATCTTCCAATATTAGAAAGAGAACTATCGTCTGTTAAGAACTTTATATTATTTAGTATGTTTTTCGTATTTTGTTTGACAAACTCATAATGCTTCTTATTGATGCATCATGAGTTTGAGGGTAGGTGTTAGATAATAGATTATTGAGCTTAAGCCATTGGTCCTTTATATTTCTAAGTTAATAGTCAATTAGGTTTTATTATATGTATGTGTGTGTGTGTGTGTCTATATATATATGAGTTAGGATCCGTTGACACCAGGTGTAAGTCTCGTGACTTACACCAAATCTCAACCATTAACTTGTAACCTTTTGTAATATTATGCTATTGGTATTCTATGAACCCCTAGCCATCTTTGTTAGTCTCTTTGTTATTCTCTCTTTTGTACTTGTATTGTTAACATGATATCTCGAGCTTGTTTCGATCCGCCCTAAACCACAAGGAGATAACTGTCGACAGTGATCTCACGCAAACATCGGCCTCTCAAGCATTGCCGCAACACACTAGTTTCGAATCTAGTCATGTTGTTTGGTTTTGATGCATGAATACCTAGATTCTGTTATGGTGACTTCTATTCCCACCGACACTTGTTTCGGTGGTGACTCTTCTCACATATGGATCATATTGGAGGTGAATTTTCTTCCCAACGATGATGATCAATCCTGACTTCTAATCCCACAAACACTTATTCAGGTTGTGACTTTTCCCACATATGGATCATATTAGAGGTGAATTTTCTTCCTACGACGACGATCAGTTCGGCGGTGACTCTTCTCACATATATATCATATTAGTGGTGACTTTTCTTCCCACCGATGACGATCAATTCGGTGGTGACTCTTTTCCCATAAATGAATCACTAATTGTGTCTTCTCTTCTCGTCAAAGATCGTGATGTTTTGTTCTAACAAGATTAAAGTATAGTAAGTTTTAACTTAAGGGTGAGTGTTAAAAATCAATTAGTCCACCAGTATTAATTAGCTTTTATTAGTATTAATATTATAATTGACAATATTGATTAACGTTATCAATTGTAGTCAACACATAGGAAGATATATATTACCAATTCGGTCAATTAGACACACAAACATTCACATGCAATTACATTCTTTTCATCTTAAAAATTGTGATTTAGCCTAACATAATCCCACAAATATTTTTAAGTTATAAGTAGACCGAGACTACAGTAAGTTTGAGGCTTTCTGGTATGGTGGGGTTCCTGGATTGAGACTAGTGTGGGGATGAGGAATAAAGATGTTGGTCACGGGTGGTTTCAATGGTTTGTGCTTTGCGAGAGAACATATTTTTGGTCAAATATTCCTTTTTTTGCAGTGGAGTGAGAGATTGTTGAACAACGAAAAGAGGTGGTTTGTGGAGATATGTGGCATCAGTAAATGAAATGAGCGTTGTCCCTAGCACTCCTCGTGTCTAATTGTATGTTTTAAATGAATTGTAGAACCAAGATCCAAACACACACACACACCATTTCCATTATTTATGAAAGAATATTTTACATGGAAGAACAAAGAAAGCAAGAAATTGTAGATTGAGGGTGATGCACATGTGATGGCAGGTGGAAGGTCGACGACAGTGGGTGGCTCGACGCCAAGAGTCTGTTTGAAGGCCAAAAGTTTATCTGATGAATAGCTCCTGATAACATCAAATTCTTTTCAAAAAAATTAAACTAAAGAGCAGACATTTGTCATGACCTAACACACACAAGTGATCGAGCGAACAGGACTGGCTCAAAGGCACTTGTCTTTCCCACTTCAAAGTCGTGGAAGCAAGATCCGGTGATGAGAGCATGGAAGACGGAAATGAATAGTCAACGACGTTGAGGTTATGGTGTTTGGTTCTTTGGAGGCAGTGGTTGAATGTTCAGAGTGCAGCAAATAATGTAAAACATTATGAATTCGTTTGCAAGTGATACAAGAACAGCAAAAGAATTGTGGATAACAGAAAGGGTGAACGTCCATTATATAGAATTTGATTTCTATATTCCAGCAATGTAAAACAACTTTACAGACATTCAATTATATCTCACCATATAAATACTACGACAAAATACAATGATTGAACGCCTTTTTCAAATGAAAATTTACTATCAATGCATAGTTATTGAACTCAAAAATGAAGATGATAGATGAATTTGAATCAATCTCTACAGAAAAAATTCACAGATTTTGTCCAAAAAAAAAAGAGAGATATAAAATTCACAGATTGTCTGCATGAAATATCATTTACACAAGCAAGTACTTTCAGTCAAATACCATTCATAGGAGAGATCAATATTTTTCATCCCCCTACTTATTCCCTTCATCCAATCCAATAATTTACATAAGGATAAATCTAATCATGCTTCTTTACTTTGAGTTTTCCTTTGAGCACACCAGCATCCAGCTTTCTATAGTTATTTTGTATCTGACCAAAGACCTTGAGCACAAAGTTGTCAACTTCATCCTCGTACCTTTCATAGAGAACTGGAAGTGTATGTGCAGCAACAATACCTTTCGACAAAATATTTGTTTTAGTATGTATAGCATGAATAATCAACCGGAAGAGGAAAAACAACAATGTTGAATATACATAACATTGACCAGCATTTGTTCATAATTTAGAAATAGGATTCAGCTTTTGACATGACTATCATCAGAAAGAACTTAACCAGGCGTGTTTTTGTGAATAGGCGTCATGTTAATGTTTAAAAAGAAAAAAAACCTTCATCTCTGCATCTTAGCTATAGCTCAACATATTTTCAGGAGAAAAGATTTCATAGGGCTAGCTAAAGTATAAAAATATGGGTCTCTTTACTTTGAGGAAACATTTCTATTTTCACTTTTAATTACAAAACAGTCACCTTGTTTTCAATTTGCTTCCTGTTTTCATAGTATTTAATCTACAAATATTTTAAGAGTATTACCAGATCAGAATAATGAAGTCAACAATATAGTTGACTGAATTAGCTTAGAGTACCCTTTAATAAGCTTAGCTTAGTGTAGTGCAGTTAAACCAACTCTCATACGAGCTCCGGTACTCAGAATGTAACTATGAGATAGCAAGTAGCAGATCAAATGTAAACTACACTAAGCTAAGCTTATTAAAGGTTACTTGTACTCTAAGCTAATTCAGTCAACTATATTGTTGACTTCATTATTTTGATCTGGTAATAAAAAGGACACAGATTGAAAAACTGGCATAAGAAAGCTGGCCCTATATTTTTCAAACTTGCAGACCAGTGCTCGTGGCTCCCTTTTGGGGGCTCTAGGTAAGCTCAAGTATATACGACCACAAGTCCATAACCCTCGGGGGGGAAAGACCATTTCACGAACTAGAGCCATATACTGCTAGTGCTAGGTATGGGGAAGCAACCTTAATAGGGAGAAAATCTTCCCACTTGCCAAAGAACTTCAGAAGTCCACATTTGAAGAAGAAAAAAAAAGTTTTGCACCGTCTAGATGTGTACTTCCAAAATCATGTCTTTTTAAGAAATGTGGAGGTGGGTAAAGTTGCTCCCTCTTAATTACATGTGCAAATATTTGGGGTCATCATATCATATTTAATAAAACAGTAAAGATCCATCAAAAGATGAAAAGAAAGCTGGACTCACCAATATAGATGACAGTCAAAAAATTGCACCAACTCCCGATCACTGAACCAGCCCACAAACTTACGACAACCTGGAGAGTGTTTCAACTTTCAACAATTGATCACAAATTCCAAAGACAGATACATACAACATTTCTTTGTCACTATAGAAATAAATATTTTCTAAGGTACATCAATATCTGAAATTAAGCTATAACCTTGAGTGTCCTTGACACTTTGCACAATAATGTTCATATCTCTAGCCATAACAGTGAAAAAATGAGGCTCAACCACAAAACATATCATTTTTGACAGATTAACATAATAACCTTGACACTTAATATTATAGCAGGACCTAGTGTGTTAGCAGACCTCATCCGAACAGAGGTCAACACACCGGAGTTGGCTCTATGCCTCCACATATGTTGGGCCAGCCCAGCTGGTGCGTGAGATTTAGTTTATTTGAAAGTACCGACAAATTCAAGAATTTAGTGACATTCTTTTCAGCATTCTATTTATAATTGGGAGAAATTTCACATGTCTCACTAAATGAGTTTAATTTTGATACATCCTCAGTGTAAAACGTTTGACACTGTCAATAAATCACAACCAATTATATGTGTGATTTAGAAACAATTCTGATTGAAATCAAATTTTTTAATGATCTGAAGATTATAATTGATTGACAGTGTAAAAAAAAAATACACCGACGATGTATATAAATTAAATCCCTTAGTAAATAACCTGGATGCACACTTTACTAATGTGTTATAAGAACATCTCATATTCACATTACTCCATTTACATACACCATGGCTTCAACTTCTTTTATGCTTTAAAATGAGGAAAAGGGACAAGGATATTGAGAGATGGGCTAGCTGGGTTTCGATGAAGCAATTCCAATTGACCCTTAAGTAACTTCTATATCGCAAAGATGATTCTGTGATGAATGTCAGCAGAATAAATATGGTGACAACCTATGCAGTATTATGTTATGATGTAGTCATACAACATACCTACTACAAAATACTGTGCACATTAAGTGAATATTGAGCCTACCATATCATCAACTAAGAAAAGGTCAAAAAAGTATTCTCCATGACAATATCAATAACATGTCAAACAATTTAAAGATTATGTTGAAAACTTCAAAAGAAAAGGAATTGATTAAAAAGCAAGTACGGAGGACAATGCACGTGTTTGATAAAGGTTAACTCTGGATGATAAATGGCTATATCTAAGTAAATTAATGAAAATAAGTACAAACATACAATGAGAAATGTCTTCAAGTTTCCTTCACAAGAAACATCTTGAAGAAACCTCAGCCCACGGTTAACCTCATTTCCAATTACAGTTGCAATGTTCACAAATAACTCTTCTGGGAGAACAACACGAGGTACTTGAGATGGTGTACTGTCAACATATATCACACATAATAATCAATTAACGTTGTATAGTTGTGAAACATATTCACAGAAATTAAAGCAAGAAGAGAAAATGAAAATATGTAAAATATCTCAAATCACCTGTTAAGAAAGCCAGAAGCATTTGACCATAGAAACTGAGCAAGCAGACCAAGAACCACGACAAAGCACACAAGAGAAATAAAATTATAATTGAGCCATTCAAATAGCACCCATACAATTGTTGCACCAGTTAAAAAACTAGCAGAAATCTTCTTGTTCCTCCATAGCAAAACATCCGCAGCTATAGTATTTAAAGCCAAAAAATATGAAAAAAAGAAAGTGAATTAAAATTCTTAGTTGACGTAAATAATATACATCTTATATTAAAATAAATTGAGTATAAATACCGTACATTTTCCACCTCCTAAAAGATGGTGTACAGGTTTCTCGCGTCCGAACAGTCTGTTGATCTCGGAGCTCACTGACTTTGATTTGTCTTCCTCAAAGAAGGATACCTTTTTTGGCTTGTCCGATAATGTGTCGACAAGGTTGTGAAGGAGGTTTTCTGCTGTGATTTTATCAGGCATTGTTCCTGCGCTATCTAAGAACCACATAGAACATCACCAAAGACTATAAAAAAGAGATCTTACAACAAACATCAGTTCATCACCATTAATAATCATTTACGAGAGCACAAGAGGCTACGATTTGCTATTATGATTATATACTAAGTCTACTGTTTTAGAACCATCGAACACCAATTAATTCTAGCACTTGATTTAACTTTTCAGCATTTCAAATTTAACAAGTTTATCAGGGATCATCAAAATTTCATGATAGTCGTTAGACATGATTTACGAAGCGAGATCACAGCGTCATTTCAATTATATGGTCATCCCTTTCTGCTCATGTAGCACCGACACTTCAGATTGGAAGCATGCGTCCTCTGTCCAACATGTGTCAGTATCTGACACGACACTGACACATTCAGCTACATTGAATCACTTCTATTTTCTTAAAAATATTGTGTCATCGTCAATGTCGTGTCTGGCATCTGTGTCTGTGTCAGTGCTTCATAACTCTACATCACAATTGAAGCAAGGAATGGACCGAAAGGTACAAAAAAAAGGAGGTAAAAACATTCCCGACCAAATGCAAGTTAAAATTAATCAGGAACTGTAAAGAAAGAGCCTAGCTAACCATAAAACATTAATAGCCCAAGAGGATTAGTCAATTATAGTTCGTTACGTCACTGAAAAAATATTTTATTTGGCTAAAAGAGGGAAAAACAGAACACCCAGAGGAAGCAGCAAAAGATACACAAGAATTTCGAGTTATCTCATCACTATGCACACTCATTGACGCTTCAAGAAAGATTGACAAAGAAATTTATCAAAGTTATCTTAAATTATCTAATCAAACAACTTCATAAAATACCATTAAAAAATCTTAGCACTAACATAATCAATTACCACTAACCTTCATTTGGTATCAGAAAAGGCAAAAAATAACTGATTTCAGCATACAAGAGAAGCTTAGTCAATTGCTTTTCATTAAAACAATCATACCAAAATACAACACAATAAAGAATATATCCAAATACATAGATATATTTCCCAGAAGAAGAAATAACAAGCCATAATCATACATAAAAATATAAAATTAAAAAATATTATTGATAAATTGTAATAGGGAAAGCAAAAAGGAAAAAGGGTAACATAAAATTCTTCAGAAAAAAAAAAGCATAAGCATAAGCATAACTTGCATATGATAAACTACCATCAGTCCATTACATCAATCAATCAATCAAAAGCACAAATTAATATACTATAAGTCTGTAAGCAAACAATCATATCTTGAGGTCTTATCTGACACAAAGGATTAGTCTCTGCATTTGCACGCAGAGATACCCGGTTAACGCAAAACAAAAATCATCCACAAACATTTCATTGTATAAACCGAAACCCCAAGAAATAAATTAAACTCAATAAGTAAACTAAATGAACAAGAGAATAAAAACCATCAATAACAAAGATAAAATAGAACAAAGAACAAAATTTTGCAACATAAGAAAGTGATGAAATTGACTAACCAGAGACTAAGCAGAGAGAGAGAGAGAGAGAGAGAGAGAATGAAACAGAAGGGAATGACAGAGAATGAAAATGGAGAAATGAATGAATGGGGTTGGTTGTTAATTGTTATGTATTAAAAAGTCTCTGAAATTAAACAGCATGTAAATCGTGACAAAATCAATAACTGACAAAAGTGGTCAACAACCAACCAAACCTAATCACATGTTTATCATTCAATGTAGTATTCAATTTTGATTTTAAACTCTAATTTTACCGTCAAACAATTTGATTCATTTCTTCTTTTTTTTTGTCAGGAAGCCTAGTGGCTAGAATTCACTTATGTGAATAAGTGGCGTGTCTGAAGTTTGTACCCCGCCCCTGTATATAATAATGCATTGTCTTACCAACTAAGCTATGCTCACGGAAGAATTTAATTCAATTCTAAAATATAGCAAATTGTTGACTAGATTTTACTTACTCGGCTGCTAAACTTCATGTGCAACAAACTTTAACTTTGAGTCTTATGTAGTAATCCTTTGGTCTCGTAATAAACTAATAATGCACTTTTGTATTTTATTTTTATTTTTATAATTCAAAGTATTCAAAGTATAAAAATTAAATTAAGATCATAGGAAATTGATTGAAAAGGGTCAACATATTTTATTAATGTTTTTTAACTTTGTCAAAATAAAATAGTTTTCTTTTCTTACTTTACCCCTTATGTTAATTGGGTTAATGGTGCTTTACCCCTGTAATATAGGTCATTTCTGGTTTTTCCCATGTAAATTTTTTTTTTTACTTACCCCATTGTAAAAAAAATTATTTTGGAGTACATAGATCATTTAAAAACCAACTTTTTTTTTGCAAAAATTTTCGTTTTTGAATGACCTATTAGGGAGTATTCCAAAACAAAAAAAATTTACAGGGGGTAAATAAAAAAAAATACAGGGAAAACCGGAAATAACCTATATTACAAGGGGTAAAGCACTATTAACCCTAAAAAATTGATATTTTGAAAATATTCATTGAGATAAATCAAACAATATCTTACATCCTAACATTTGTATTTATATATTAGTTAAAAAATATGGTCAAAGCAAGTTATGCGACACATTGTAAAATTGCGACATGTATTTTAAAACGGTTAGAGTAATTTCTTTATGGGAAATACTAACAAATGATCTTAGGGCATTGTTTAAGCAATCAATAATAGTTATTTTTACTTAGAAATATATGTGATTAATACTTTTTCATATATTTGACTTATATTTTCAAGAGAACATTTCTATTCATAGTTTCTTAAATAAAACTCTTAGAACACTTTTTTTTAGGGAAATACTCTCAGAACACTTGTTAGCAAAACTCTTTCTTTATTTAAAATCTGTAAATAATGTCTCTGAAGACTCGAAGAACAAGACCCTTTATTTTATTTGGGTAAATCAAATTATCTTTTGCTATGGAACAAAAGATCAACTCCTTTGACGTAATTGTGGTCAATTTAAGAGTTGAATTATCTCAACAATGTATTTTACATACATATTGACCGACAATAGAACTATGAATCAAATGGTTAAGAGATTTAAATATATACTCCTTCTGCCACACTATGTTGGTAATTCATACTCTACTTTTATTGATTTTTGGAGTAAAACTAGTTTACATTGATTGTGCATATTATTTTTTCACTGTTTATTGTCAAAAAAAAATCTTTTTGGCTAAATTATATTTTGGTCTGTTAAATTAATTTTAAGTTTCATTGTGGTTCCTTAAGTCTAATTCATTTTATTTTTATCACATAAGTTACAAATATTATGCAATTTGGTCCGGTAAGTTTGTTTTTTTCATTTTATTTGATTAAGTTATGAAAATTGGAAACTTTGGTCCTTTAATTTACAAATGTTAAGCCATTTTGGTCTTTGATGTGAACGATTAAAGTGTCTAAAATGTGTAACTTAAATGATTAAAGTTCTAATATTTGTTAAGTGACCAAAATAGCATTAACAGAACTTAAAGAATTAAATTGTACAAGATTTGTAATTTAAGAAACCAAAATGAAACAAAAAATAAATTAAGGGTTAGTGAAACCTAAAATTAATTTAAAGGATCAAAAGTATAACTTAGGGAAAAGGATGAAAAATCAAAATAATGTAATTGTTTTATTTGATGAAAGAATATTATTTTTATTAGTTTTCTTTCAGACATTTATTGTTATTGTTGTTGTCATCGTCATCCTCATCATCATCTGACATTTTGCCAATAAAATATTAGGAGTGTTAGTATCAAACTCAATGAATGTTAGTTGCATGATTGAACCGGCTTCTTAAATTCCTTTGGTGCCTCAATCCTTTTTCATTAAGCTACACCTTTGAGGCTTGTTGAACGTGGTACTTAAACTATGATAACCTTCTACTTAATGAGCTAATCTTTTAAGTTGGGTTATCCTTATTTTCTTAAATCCTAACAAAGAGTTGGTAACAAGGCTTTGGCAAACAAAAACAATTTAGGAAACGGCTTAATTCTATGTAGAAAAAGAGTGATGGACTTTTGAAATCAAAATTGTAATGTCAAATAGGGTATCATTTGTTATTTGTGTGTAGTTTGTAATAAGTGTGTGTAAGTTTCGGAAAATAAAGGAAAAAAAGTAATGATATTTTGACATCAAAATTTTAATATCAAATAAGGTGTCATTTGGCATTTGTGTATTTTTTTTTTTTTATATGTGTAAGTTCTAAAAAATAAAGGGTGAACGTTAACACGTTAAGCAATCATAAAAGAAAATGTTGCATATATGAGGAAAATAGAGATAAATATATACAATATTATATACATTATCAATATTTCATGCTCAAATAAATCATTTCAAAATAGTCATCATTGTTCATGTGAAATATTCATTCGTTTTTGTCGAAGAATTAAACTGATTACTATTGAGACTTACTCCCACCGTCCCATAATATAAGCAAAAAAAACTAATTTTTATTGTCCCAAAATATAAGCAAAAAAGACAAACTTTTATCCTATTTAATCTTGTTTTGTTAAAAATCTCTTTTCTAAGAAAAACTTTTGTTTATTCTCATAAAATTAAATGCAAATTACGTTCAATTTTCTTTCTCTTTCATTTTTTTCCATAATCAATAGCCAATGAAAATGGTTTTTACATCTTCCTATAAAACTTTTTTCCAAAGAAAACACAAAAAACTATACTCCAAATTCTTATGTTTTAGTTTTTTTAATAAGTGTGATTTTTTTTCCTTATAATTTGGGACGAAAGGAGTACTCGTTAATTATGTTGGTTCTATTGTCAAAGCTCAAATTTAGACCTAGCAAAAAGAATTTAAGTCACCATTTTTAGTTTGATTATACATCCAAAATATTTACCAAGGACTGAAAAATGGTAAGAGACAAACCATATCCTACCCGAAAAATGTAGCCCGTATGATTTGTGGGATGTAACTTGTAACTTTAGTCTTCTAATAAATTTTTGTTGGAAACTTATCTACATAAATCATAATACACTTAGGGGAAAATCAAAATTGGTGCTTAAAGAGGAGTGGGTTTGTTAAGTACTATCTCTTTGCGGTTTCCCTTTAGTTTAATTTAGTAGTGTTAATTTGAGACATTGGATTGTGTTCCATTAAGGGTCCGTTTCATGCGCATTATATGACAAAGACATGATAGGATTAGAAAATAGATAAAGATAAGATATGATAGTGACAAGATAAACATTTATTGTTTGGTGCACACATGATAAGAAAGATGATTGTATTATTTTATCATATCATGTGTTTGGTACACACTTGTTATTGACATGATAAATAAAAAAAATTAGATAGCACATATCCATCTCCACCATCCGTCCCCTTTGACATTCCATCAAACCAAATTCATGCTCAATTCATGTGCAATCGTCTTGTGTTGCCCACGTCAAAATAGTTCACAATGAAACAGTCAAATCCCTAATTCATGTACTACAACCAATTTTTCTATATACAACTTTAATTTTACACACATAATTAGATTAGATTCATATCCTTTAATTTCATCCGGTTGAATTAGGATCAAAAAATTGAAATCATTTTTCTCAATCAATTAGGAGCTAGAAACAGGAAACGTAAATTAACATAAAGAAAATTGATTGGGAAGAACAAAAAACAAGAGTGTAATACTATCAGGTTTGGGAAGATATAGATTGGGAAAAAAAAACCACGAAAATCGATTGGGAAGATATCAGGTTTGTAATTTATGCTATAGGAAACAAAAAAAAACAAGAAACAAGAAACAATTTTCTCGTTGGAAGATGGGGAAGAAAACAAAAAAAAATTTTAAAAAGAACAAAACATGAAAAAAGTGGGAGTCCAAGGTTTTACAATAGAGGAGGCACGCGTGATAGTTTGAACCTAAGTCGATGTTTAGCATAGGGAAATTGTGATATTTCCCCATCTTAGATCAATTTAACATGAATCTTTGATTTAATATTAACAAATATTAATGGATAGGATTGTTCTAAAACTTTACCGGAAACTTGAATGAATTTTAATAATAAAATATTGATATATA
>Ga0315913_1003648_pt1 | contig 18509 bp, 9 predicted proteins | sample MpolsnodulesMG_FD_207736 | JGI IMG/M metagenome (GOLD analysis project Ga0315913, IMG submission 207736) | Medicago polymorpha root nodule microbial communities from Los Angeles, California, United States - small nodules | ecosystem: Host-associated > Plants > Roots > Nodule | place: USA... | reverse complement strand
GGAATATGATGAAGATGTTCATCATCTTCATCTTCCTCCTTTGAATCTTCATCATCTTCTTTAAATCAACAAAAATTCTACTAAAATATATCTCCAAATATCGTGAATTAATGTTATATTCACCTCAAAACTTCTTTTAAACACAAAAATCAAAACCTTAATTTCACAAATGTTGCAAGGCGGATGGTGGAGGCTTAGTCACTGGCGGAAGGATTATGCTTTACGAAAGTTAAGATTGTTTTGGAAACAACAAAATTGATGTGCAAAGCTGCTCTCAATTTTGGGTTAATTTTATGCCGGGCTTGAATATTGAGTTAGAAAATAATAATAATAATAATAATAATAATAATAATAATAATAATAATAATAATAATAATAATAATAATAGTAATAATAATAATATACGGTGTGACAATTTATATAACTAAATCTTTTTTTTTTGTGATGAAACTAAATCTCTTTCTGTATAGGGTTTTGATTTTTGTGTTTAAAAGAAGATTTGAGGTGAGCATAGCATTAATTCATGATATTTGGAGATATATTTGTGTAGAAATTTTTTTGATTCAATGAAGATGATGAAGATTCAAAGGAAGAAGATGATGAACATCTTCATCATATTTCTGGATTTTTTTCATTTTTATTAAAATTATATTTTAAAAAATAAAATTATGTATTTTTTTAATAAAAAATGAGAAAAAGGATGTAAATGTGCTTTTATGAGAGATAAAAGACCTAAACGGAAAAAAATAAAGATAAAGGATCAAAGTGTTACAAATAAATAAGATAAAAGACCTCTAATGTAATCTTGTCTATAATTAAATAAAAATTAAAAGTATTAAAAGTTACCTTATGATTAAAATTGATTTTTTTATAGAAAAAATTGACTCATTTATTTGACATTTAATGTTTTTAATGTATATTACATTTTGATTGGTTGATATTATGAGGGAGTAAATACCCCTTAAACAAGAGAGGGTAACCTAGAGAAAACCATGTTTTATTCTTTGAATAAAATTGCATCATCGCACTCAAGGATTTTCTTTCCATAAAAAAGATTTTTTTTTATCAGTTTCCTGTTCAATGCTAATCAATCCTGAAAAGTGAATCCATCTTTATTACTCCATATCAAACTTTGCTCTAACTTTAATTGGACCTCCGCTAGAGGACCGTGTGATTGGTCTCCCAAATTAATCAATTTTTGGACTAAATATCAAATTTCCAAGAAATAAAATAAAATAAGCACAACCACCACCAATGACGTGATTAAGGAGAAAGATAAGGACTTGTTTGGTGGATTATATAACTCATTTGTTTATTTTAAAAAATATATACGTAGCATCAACACTTCAGTTTAAGTGTTTGTGATGGATGATCAATGTATTGGTGTGTGATCTTTGTATATGTCTGATATTCGTGTTTGTGTCGGTGTTGTTAGAGATATGCTTAATAAAAGAGCTAGCCAAACATAATGAAGGACCTTTAACCAACTTTGCTGACTCAGCAGAGGCTATATAAGGAAAGAGCTAGTTCATATTGTAACCACCTTCTACAACTTTTCCAATGTTTATCATTTCAGAATAATTGTGTCCTTACAAGATTTTCTCTGATTTCTATTTATTTTTGAGGCAGCTGATAATTATTAAGTTGCCACGTGTTATTGATAAGTTTATTTTTTTGACTATTGATAAGTTTCATGTTTTCAATATTTGAGCAAAAAATTGTGAAAATAACAAAATAATGCTGTTTTTTAGGGTCTATCCTTCCATATTCATTAACCGACACAAATATGCTTAATTTGTGAGGTGATTAAATTAGTTTTTACGATTTAATGGTTTCCAAAATAAACAAATTGATTATAAAAGTTTTTTTTTCTTCTATACAAATAAGAGTATGTTTTTACAATGCTGAATATAATTATAAAAAGTATGTTTGATTTTTTGGTAAACCAAAGTTATTTTTTGTGCACAATTCTAGAGACTATTTTGTTTGTTCGAGGTAACTGAGATCATTTAAGGAGTTGATCTATTTCAACAAATGTTTTTCTATATGCATAGGTCAAGGATTGAACCCTAAATCAAATGGTTAAAGGATTCAAGTATCTATTACTTATGTATGTTGGTAAAAAAAAGTATGTTTAATAGTGTATGAATTGTTAACATTTCTCACATATTTATAGTCAATTCAATGTTATTTATAGTGAATACAGTACAGGAAAGAAGGAGCAGTTATAGTTTTTTTTTTTTTTTTTTTTACAATTGCTAAAAGAAATAGAAAATAAGTTTTGAACTAGGGTTTAAGAAGTTTTTTTGAGGGATAGTAGGGTTTAAGAAGTTAATGAGCTAAAAGATCAAAGTTCAAATTCCAACTTAAAAACTAAAAGTAGAAATAGAAAGTAACATGGAAGATATTACTACCTATCATGCTTGCTGAAATTTCAAGTTTTGACAACTAGTTCCATTTTTCTTGTTTGAATCAATTCAATACATGAAAATTTTCAAAACAATGTGTGAATAAGTTCAATTAACATTCATAATCGTAATTTCTCTTAAAAAAAAGTTGTTAGATGTTGTTAATCACTGCTTGCTTCCGCCTTCGCCACTAAAACAATTTCTTGTTTGTGAAAATATGCACATTCAAATTGCATAAATTATCTGAAAGCATCCATCTAGACACGAAAATTTGATGATTTTTTTATATTTGAAACATACTATGAGGAGTGAGGCTCTATCCGCCCTTCATATTGTTGCAAAAGTCTCTCACATATTAGAAGTCATATTCCGATGGCACAATTTTTACCCTAAAAACCTATCAGATTCTACTTTTCCATAAGTTTTTTCTCCAGTTTTGTGCTACATGAGGGGTGATCAAGAATTTTTCTACTTCAAGGCGTTTTACTTTTGTGTGCAAAAAATAACCTATTTTTATATGACAAATATAAATATGTTAAATTTTATGACCGTATTTTTTTCCCTCTCTCACGATTTGATTGATTCTTTGTAATCTTATAGTTAAAGTTCAAGTTGGCTTGGAACTTGGAAGGACATTAATTATTATTCACTAAACTAAAATAGCTCTCATTATTTAGGATAAGGTGGTTATGTGATTAAATCATAAGTGCCTCAATACATTGACTTCAAAATTCTTTGAAATGTACCCCCAAAAAAAATCCATTAAAATAACCCAATTTGATCAATAATGTTGCTAATTATTGGTGGGCTAAATTGAGACTCCACGCATTATGAAGAAGAAAAGACTAAACACATAAGTAAATGAAAATTCATTATTTTTTTTTTAAAAAAATAAACAAAATTAACTCATTTCATTCATCAAAGAAGTTTCCATACAGGATGAGATATGATCGAAGTCTTAGTAACTAATGAAAGATAATGTCGCGCTTGTTAACAAATTATCAGTACTGTTGACTTGTCTCTTAATAAAACTTATACTATGATTTGTAAAGATGTTTTACAAGCATATGATAGCACCAAATTTGGATTGGAGATTGGGTTACCAGGGATTCCATCAATCACCAGCTTGTAATGCAGTTATATGGACACACCAGAAAAACCCACTTTCCGTAACCAAACTATTACTTGCTTTAATCCTATAAAAAATGTTAGAGTATAAAGGATGGACTAAATGTATTTCTATTCCTATACAATTGAAAGAAAAATTGATTTGTATAAAACATTTATTCGTCTTTAATTCTTATATTTGTCAAAACTTAGTATGTGATTATGTTTATAGAAAAATATAGGAATTAAAGATGAATTAAATGTTTTATACAAATCAAAACATACTATGTGAGTATCCCTAAAAAAATAGTATGTGAGTAAAAAAAAAATCAAAACATAGTATGTTTCCATTAAAAAAAAAATTCTTTTAAATAATTTATTCTTATATATATATAATTTTTTGAAGAAGTTTCTTGTTATACATATAATCTCCTATATAATTTCCTACATTTAAACCAATCACTTTGTATATTTTTAGATACAAAAAAAGAATAAAATTTTCATGGAGATAAAAATCAAATTATTAATTTTATAGTGATAAAAAAATGTGTTTAATCCCATTACATATAAATTATATATAAATGGAAGAGGACCTAAAATTTTTTTAAAAAAATTGTAAAGAAAGGATTTTATTGATAGCAAGTTTCTCTTATAAAAGACCCATAAGGGAATATTATAGCATAGGGATGAAGTTAACTAAACACAAATCATATTCTCATATGAAAAGTTTCCTTGTAACCACAAAAATTCACTTGTTTCTTGATAAAAATAATAACAGAATATTCTTGACTTAGAAGGTACAACTAACAACAATAAAAAGATACATAATTTTAAACACCTCGTGGAATTACCATCACAAATAATTAAAGTGCATTAGTGGAACTTAATCATTACTTAATTTACTTTGACATTGTTCATGTGAAACATAACTTGTCAAAGTTCAACAACTAAAGAAATGAAGGGATAATTGAATGAAAACAAAACAATCATGAAATAACAAATCAAACATGTCATGTACAATGCATCAATTGAAGTCCTATATATGTACCAATTGAATAAACCAAAGTATGTTCCATGATTAGGTGTGTTAATAGTAACACAATCAAATAACAAATTTTCCATCAAGGTTTTGTTTTGTTATATGGAACATATAGTTATCAAATTTTTACAATTAAAGACAAAACGTTAGTTAAATAGATGTGACATTATTCATAAATAAACCTATGCTAATTTGAACAAGCACCAAAAGGCACAAGGTTCCATAATTATGAGGAATCCCAAATATAATGCAAAATAGGACAAAACATTAAACATGGATTTCCATTTTGATGTCTCCTAAGACCATGGCATTCAGAAGGTCTATAATCCATTTCTGCTTATTCATTTTATTAATATAGCTGCTTAATTAACTTCATCAACCAATAGTATCTTTGAATTGACTTATTTAAGCTTATCTACGACCATAATGGAAAAAGCTTATGACATATCCACAAACCGCTTTTAGCTTGTTTTCATAAGTTCTCTAAGATAGTTTTGGTATTAACTTATAGCTTATATGAAAACATTTTACATAGCTTTTATCTTTTGGTTATAGAAGTAGTTTTTACATAAATACTTATATGATAAGCAATTATGCTATATGAAGCACAAACACATAAACTGACACCGGACACGACACTAACACGTTGACAGTGATAAGATTTTGTGAAAATGATGTAATTCAATGTAATCACAAGTGTCGGTGTCGTGTCAATGTCAGACACACCCTTAATGAGAAGTGTCGGCGGTGTAACACAAATTATGCTATGAACACTTGGTTAAATTGTTTATTCAAACCGAGCCTATTACTATGCTAATTAACCTCTGACATAATAACAAGCCAAGATGAATATTTGAAATAATAACAAACCAATCTAATTAACTTTATTGATCAGAACAAAAAAATAAATATGATAACAAGAAAGATGAAACTATTACATTATAACATGTTATTTTTGGTGAACATAAGATGTGATTGTAATACATATGAACAAAATCACTTCTTACTCTTCTTAACCTTTCCAATACTTAAAAATGAACCAAACCTAAAGAAATTTGTACTTCCCTTTGAAACACAAGGAGTTGGTACATTTAGAACAGGACTAATCCAATGACCATTTCCATAAGATCCTCCATAACTCTTACCTGAATTAGATTTTTGCATAGGATACACATTTATGTTAGACCATGATGATGATTTTGTTGTTGATGATGATGTCTGCTTGTTTGAACTCATTTTTTTCACCGATCCAGTCGAGTTACTTCTATACAAAGGAGGTAAAGAAAAACTCAAATTCTTCTTTGTATCACAATTGAGACTTTTGCTTCTACTAAATCCCCAAAAAGACTTGGAATGATGTTTTTTCTCGTTATTATTACTCACATTTAAAAGCTCTCTAACGGTTTCTGTTCCGGACTGAGCCAAGATCCACCTTGGATTACTTTCTTTCTTCATTTTGTCAACATTTGAAGCCGATGGACGCGGAGGAAATTTTGTATGATTAGATTTCACAAAAGGGGTGTGTTTTGGAAGGATCTTACCATTAGAGAAAAGTTCATCAGCTGAAGATGATTCAAACTCAAGAATGTTACTTGTGTTGAACTCAAAGTCAGAATTTGAGTCTAACAATAATTTTTCTATGCATGTAACATCTTTTTGAAGTTGAAACTCAGATAGATTATGAGAGAAAGAGAGACGCGGCGGAGTACTTGTTTCTGAGCACATAATTTCAAACAAAGAATCAGAATTCAAGGTTGATTTTCAAGACTCAAAAACATGATATGATGAAAGCAATGAAAAAATTATAAGGTAAAGGCTTTTGGTTGAAAATATGAAGTTATTTTGGCAAAGGAAACATAAAGAACATGTATCAATATTTATTCATGTTTCAAGAAGATTTAAAGTTCTTTTTTCTTAAAAAAGAAACATGATAGGGTTTTGTGTATTATTGGTTGAGAGTAGAAACAAAAGAGGAAAACAAAAGAATGTGTGACTTCAAAGAGAAAATGTTATTTATGTGCAAATTTTGAATTGGTAAAAAAAAGTGTAAATAAAGTGACTAAAGGTGGTTCTTGATTAGAGGAAATAAGTGACTGCAACCACAATCTAATTATGCTGAATTCAAGGAATAATGTGTGGAGATTTTGTCTATAAAATAGGTAGACTACAAGACTTGCTCTATAAGATATAGAATTTTAAGATTATCATATCCTAACCACTGATTAAGCCCTTTGTTCTTTTCCTATACCATATTATAATTATATATTGATAAGGTAAGAGTACAGACTCTTATTTAATTATCATTTAAACAATCACAAAACTAATCAAGTGGATGGGAAAGTACTTGCAAATACTTATTTCAAGAGTACTTTGATCATTCATCAAATACTTATTTCCAAACTAATTTAGTTTCTTAATAAAACTTAGCTTTGATTTTTGGCTATATTGTATAAAAAATATATATTTTTTAGTAACCATTTTGATTATTAGTGTGAAGTATCTATCAATTTTGTCAATAACTTATTGTTGCCGGAGATCCTGGCAAGTCAACAAGAATATGACCATATGGATGATTTTATTTATTTTTATCTACTTTTAAAAAATGTGTTGAAAAGTATAAATTCACCTCATTTAATAGGATATTGATTAGTGTTTTTCCCTCTTATTTCTCATTTCATCATTTTAAGGTAACAAGTATTTTCATTATTTTTTGAAAGTAAGGAAAAATCTGTTTGATTTCTTGAAATATGGACTCAATAGAGTTCCAATGGAAAGAGAAAGAAACAAAATTTCATTAACCTGGATCTCATAATTATTATTGTAAAACTGTTGCAATGAAAATAACTTCCTACCTACCAGCCAAATGTGTCATATTCAACAAGCACTAAGTGTTACAAAAATGTTATAGTTAATTAGTCATGATAATCTTCTTTAGGTACGATTTTTTTAGCTATGTAATTAATTTTGCAAGGTGATAAAGTTGACAAAGATCAATTCAGCTAAGAGTATAACTTTTGGTGTTAATTAATTAATGAATATACTCAATACCATATTAAAGTATGTGTGTGTATGATCTTCAAGTATTCTGCAAATGTTTGTCCCACATGGATTGTACTTGGATGCTGAAACAAAATGAACTCAATGAATGCTTAAAGAGTAAGTTTAAATCACATGCTGCATTAACTTGAAAATACTGAAATCTTCTTAATCTATCTGACATCAACACTCCATGTTAGCGTTATGACTGAGTGTCTGACATGTGTCGCTGTCCAACACAAATAGGACACGATTCTAACTAGTCGACACTTGCATTTGGCTAGACATGAAAAGGGACAAACACGAATTTTTTTTAATATTGTTTAAGATGATGATCAACTGAGGATTAAAAGGCCTTAAATTGATTAGATTCTTTTTAGCATTTTGATAGTAGTTGAATGAGATGCGAAAGAGATGGTTCAATAGTTTGTCATCTTGTTTTGTTTTATTTTATTGCAAATAAACAAAGTGTTCAAATTGTATAATGACGACTCATATACTATCTTTTAACTTGATTCATATTAAAATTATAATAATATGTAACAAGATTTTGATACGAATATGAAAATCTTGATTCTCAATTTATCGGTGATTATATATTTGTGTCGTGTTTAATGTCTTTATATGTATATGTGCTTTGAAGTTACAATAGTAATAGGTATACGATAAGATAAATTAATATGTATATATGCTTCATAGTTCCTAATTGAGGTTAAGTTATTATGTATAAGATAATATAACATTGGTGAGAAGAGAACCCTAGACAATTTGGATTTAGGCCCTGATGTGTATAACTTTCAGAGCATGGGATGTAGGGGTCACATTTAAGGATGGACCCAAAATTCTCAATAGATAACTATTGTTCCTTCTTTTAGCCAATACACATAACCCATTTTTGTCAGCTTGCCATGTGAGCAATTTCCCAACATGGAAAAATGAATAAGCTCAAAACCTTGATGACAAAAAAGTCCTTAACTTCATATTTGAGATGCTCAATACTTGCCACAACATGAGACCCTACCCATCAATTTTTGAAGGATCCCACAGTGCCATCTATCTTAATCCACAATTGGCATTACCATAAAAAGTTGTTTTGTTGCAATAAAAAGTGTAACCAAAACCATAACCTATATATTTGAAATATGTCATGAACTTTTGAGTGAGACCCATTACCTATCTTTGTTACATGATTGACATATAGTATGGAGACTTGGCTGTGGTTGCTTTAGTGGACCCTAAATAAATGAAAATATATCACCAAGTTTCAGATAGACACCCAGATCGAATAACTCAATTATATAGGTGGTTTTGCCCTCTTAAGATGCATTGTTTGTGGAATTCGGATTCGCCGCCGCATCCACAGTTTTGGAATATCGGTGATTGTTCGATCAAGATTGTTTAGATTAGCTCGACTTTTATGAGTTATAACACATTAATTTTTTTGGATCATCTGATTTTAATCGAAAGATCACCGATATCTTGAATGCGGGGAATCCCTAACTTCAACAAACCCGAATTCTTGTTTATGTATGTATAAAATAGCTTATCAATGTGAATTGTTTTTTATCATTAATTCCATGGATAATTTTGAGTGACAGAAATTTGAAATCTCCAAAATAGATACTATTGCAGCTACCAAAGTGTATTCACTATTTACCTATTTCTATGTATAATATTATGATGACTATTTAGGATTAGATTTTGTTGGTACTTAAACGAAATTTAGGTAAGTGTTTCATTTTCAATGCTTTGTCAAGGACAACAAAAGCCTAGCATGTTAGAGAAGAGATTGACAACTGCTTGATGGCATTGTCTCCCACCTTTGATTTAAGTATTGCCTATCATAAGAAAAACTGTCTATATTGGGAGAGACACTTGGAGCAAATAATATAACAACTTTGTTTTGAAAAGAAATATTTTTATCTTTATCATTATACATATTGTAAATGATTGGGTGTAATGTGTAGTAAAAAGTATTTCTCACATATTTTAACAATAGCAACATATATTTTAACACACTTTTTTAAACACTTTATTTAGTTAAATTTTCATTAGATACCACTATTTTGTAGATAATCGCACAAAACTATGTGGATCACATATAAATTTAGTGAAAACTATACATTTTAACCAATAAAACAAAATGTGCTTCTTATATTTCTCAAAAACTAATGAAAAAAAAAGAAGAAAAAGTGCCAGATAGTTTAAAATGTTTGGTTTAACAGGCATACCACAAGACAATATAAAATTAGAAATAAGAAATGTTTTGAGAGAAAATTGGAAAAATCCTCATTGTAAAAAAAATGGTAAAGGCTAATAGGTTACTAAGATTAAAATAATTTATTTATTAATAGTTAAAAGCAAAGAAAGATGATAAAAACAAAATCAAACTATAAAAGAAATTTAAAAGCAAATGATCTAACTTTGAATCCAATTCATTCTAGATTATTTAGTCAAAATAAGTGGTGATCCAAAGAATGAAGAGCCATTCCAACAAGCAAGATTTATTTACATTTACTAACACAGCCAAACATGATTTATAGCCACGGCTGATTTAATGGGAAAATTAAAAAACTATATATAGAAGAAAATAGAAATCATGGTCTATATATTATATACACACACAATGAAAGGGTGCATGTAAACAAAACTTTTATGATCACCGAAGATCAATGACTTCAAATTTTAAATCTGGGTTCATGTAAACATCTGTACATGTGTTGTAAATAGGACCACCATCTGGAGGTTGATTATGTGGATGAAATCCGCGTTGATCACATTGTTTAATAACAGACATTCCACCAGGGGTTGTCAGCCGGAAAATGCCATGGTTTCTGTCCATGTAAATTCACAAATGTTAATTTCAATGTAGGTGGGGAAAATTTCACAAGAATAGCAATGAACATAAATTTTTTTGCACAAGCAATGAACATAAATTTAATTGAGAGGGATGACAAAAAATATTGAAATTATTATGAAAGAATATCTAAAAGTCAGTTACTTCTTAGTATGTAAATGTGAGACTTTTCCTATTTCTATTTTTGTGGGGCAATGATGGACCAGGATTGCCTGCAATCAGAAATCCCAACAATCACAGTAGTAAGCAAGTCCAAGCCATACAACTCGGACGGCTCCCATCATAAGTTCAGTAATGGGTCTCAACCGTATAATCTTTATCAACAACCTAAATCGTAACTAGTGACTGCTGACTGTAGGGGGTCCATTTCCAGCTAAGGATAGTGAATATGCTGATGTAGGATTTGCCCAAGAGAGAAACAATTGTACTCTTTTGGGATATTTTTTGAATTTTTTTACAGTTTCCTAGGTGGAGGAATAATAAGAACTAACTTAGACTTAGAGTTATGCTCACATTTCTATGTGTGGAAATTTTTTACAGTTTCCTAGGTGGAGGAATAATAAGAACTAACTTAGACCTAGAGTTATGCTCACATTTCTATGTGTGGTAATGTTATACATTATTTCTCAAAAGGCATCTCGGTCTCTTTCCAAGTTATATTATGCCTTTTGTCAAGGTTCATAAACTTATTTAGAGTGAAATCCTCATTTTGATTCTTAAGAAAAAAATGTGGCACCCAATTAAATTGTTTAGAAAAAAAAGTCCACAGATAATCTCTCAGAAATACAAAATCTAGACATATTAATCCCTCTGTCATTAAGGGAATAAATGTTAGTTAGGGAATAAATGTTAGTTAGTGAATAAATGTATCTCGGGTAAGTGATTTTGAGGGACTAATTGGGGACTTCTTTTTCCTATGAAAATAAATTGATTTACATCTTTTATATCTGGAACTAATCTGGATTTTCACTCATTCACTAAGGGATCACGTTTGTATAAAGCAAACTCGTGATAAATTTTTAAAGGTGATCTCCCACCAGCTTATTCTTTTATGGAGATGTTTTCTTTGTCATCAATTATTACCCATGCATAAAAAAATATGATCTCTTACCTTGACCTATCTGTTGGCGCCATGACTATTGCAACAGACTCTGGCAGCATAATCTAAAAATATAAACATTTGCGTAAGAAATATGACAGAATAGAATCGTCGTTGGTAGAACCAATGGAGGAAAGAATGCTACCAAAATTGTAATATGTCAGACAGTAAGAGTTTGATTACAAACCCAAGGTAGAGTAAGAAAAGGATAATGTTCGATATGAATTATATAGAACATATTGCAATAATTTAAATCCATAAAATAGACAAAAAAAATTAAATCTTTAAGTAACAGAAAACATTGCCATCATTGGTAGTTCCTGAGGCCTCACTTTCACCATTCCTAAAAAAAAAACATAAATCCATCTCCAGATACTAAGCAAGAACAAAAAAGTAAACTTAATGCACTAACCTGATATGAGTAATGGGTGTGCAGATCAATTGATGACATGAAACAAGATTGAGTAGGATGTGTCTGGCAATTAAGAACAATATATTTCAGTGTTAGTGTTCACAACAATGGAAGATAAGTAAAAATAAGGAATTTAGATAAACAATATATTTACAATAAGCAAACTAAAGTCACAAAATGAGAATTTATTCCACATCAAATCATTTTTCATATAAATTTTTTAGTTACGAAATAGCAAGAAACAAATTTCATAATGAGTAAGTTCCTCCAAGCACAAAGTTTGAAAACTCACATGGATCCACCCAAGGGGGAAAAGTGATCTTTTATCCTGCACTTCAAATATTTCCTCTTCATTTGTAGTCTGACACTGTTCAAGAAGAATGATAAATCATTTCTATTTTTACAGAGTAAACAATACATATTCACTAAAGATTTATAATGAAAGAGTTCTTACAGAATCTGATGTTGACTCCTGCTTGGGGATTATTAGAGCAGTGATATAAAATTTTCTGTTTTTCTGCAAATCAGGTGCGTTGTTTGAAACAATCAATTTTCAACCTTTGCATGTTGCTTTACTTAAAAACAAAAAAATTGTAAACAACACTTACGAGCAAACCAGCTAGGACACCACAAGTCTCCAAATTTTTCTTAGTATTTGACTTGGCAAGTTTCATAAAATTCTCCATCAAAGCTGTTGACTGCGTATAGAAAGTAGAAGAAATTATTAGAAAAAGATGGAATGATGTCAAACTTTATTCAAATTCACTATTTCTAAAAATTGCAAGTATATTTGAGAAAAGTAAACACTAAACACGAACTTCATTATGCCTCCTGAGGATTGTTAACCTAAAATAATAATACATCATAGACAGCAAGAAAATGTTATTGACTCACAATGTGCAGTTGCAGGGGAGACTCGGCACGAACACAACTATCAGATGATGGAATCTCTGTCTTGCATCCTGCCTCGTTAACATGAGGTGACACTGAAGGAACCAAATCGTGCACTTGAGCAAGTACGGGTGGAGGAGAAGGTTGTCTGATAAGTTCTACTGGAGCAAAGGTTTCTGTTGCTTCAAAAGAGATAAGAGAAGGAGATTCCTGAGCACGCTGGGGCTGGCTGTCTTCACTCTCGGTTGGAATTGAATTTAAATCTAATTTATGGAGTTCTTCAATGCTATTATCTTTCTTACTCGAAGATACATCTTCCAAGGGACGTTGTAGGCTGTATGTTCACAGAGAAAACCCAGTAGGATGGACTAAGTTAATATATCAAACCAATAAATAAACCAGTTCACAGATACATGAAGGACTACAAACTTACTTTGGTAGTTCAACTGGAGACACATCTATGTTAGTTGGATACCTGATCTAAAGCCATATAGAAAAGTCAGGACAATCTTTGAATAGAAAATTAGAATACAATTGAAATAAACAGATGCACTCGCATACCCCTGTACCAGTAGTAGGTGGCCGCCACTGCCCATTAAGCCCATTCGGACCAAAGATAGAATGTCTAGACAGAGTTTCTTGCTTTGGAGGTGGCAGAGTTAGAGATCTACAAAACGTAAGTAAAAATGGAAGGGGCCCGTTAGTCAAGCAATATTTATCCGAAAAATGCGAGACAGTTTGTGAAATGCCCCAGAAGACCAAGGCAGACTAGTTTTTCAATTTCGAAGCAGTGTTACAAGTGGTAAAATTAGGCATATCCCAAGCATTTTTTTAAATCCAAACTACCATTGAACTTTGTTCTATAGGGTTCCAGCTAGTTGGGTTCTTGAAGATTCATTTTTTCCCAGTTTCTCATTTTTATCACGTTCCTGAATTTTTGATTTGTGGTTACTAATATTTTTACAGAGGTAAAATTTTTTCATCTTTTATCCTTCTATAACTTTTTTGGTTGACATGACTTTTTTCATCTTTTATCCTTCAGCCATTATGTTCCACTACTCTATACCATTACCATTGGATATAAAGATATATTGCACTTCAACCGGCTGGTATAACCTTGGAAAAGGAACGGAATGTTTTAACAGTTGAATCCTTGTTCACTTGACTAGGTCAAAGTTTGTTTTTAAAAGTAACACAGTAACGTCCACAAACACAAGACCCTCTAGCATTATCAACTTTTAAATGCAGACATTTTTCTCAATCGAAATTAGAAAGTAACCGAACAGATGAAACATACTTTAATTTAACTTAATACCCGTGATGAAAAAAAAAACTGCAATAGTACATGAAATACCTATCACCATAAAGGGGGCCAATTATAGATGAAATACGAGTTGAATACTTACAGTCTTCGCACTTGCTCTTCCACAGGTCTGACATAAGTGAACTGTTGGCCACTTGATCCTTGGTAAACAAACTCCTTAGCAGTTGCTCTGACTGCCTGGTAAAATATATAAGGCAAAGTTACTAGAAAGAAGATTACCGGTGAGCTACAACCTTTGAAAGAAAATTTTCCTGCATATTTTACCTTTATTTGGCCATTACTAGGCAAAATTTGCTTTTTCACAGGAGAAAAATCCACTGAATTATTTGAATGAAAATTTCCCCGTCCATTTTGTTGGTGAGCATTTCTGCTGTTAAGCTCATTGATCTTCTGCTGGACCAACGGTTTCAACTTCTCCAGCTCATTCAAAGAAATTAACAATCTCTACAGCAAGCGCATGAAAAATCAGATTGAATCCAAGATTTTATAAGATAATATTTTGAATAAAGATGAGAGTTGAAAGTCAACCTTTTTCAATGATTGTTTCTTGGTTGATGGAGATGACCTATACTCCCGGTGACGTGGTATTGTCTCAGATACCAAACTAAAACAAAACAAAACAAAGACAGAACATTCAATGCATTGTGATTGCATAAAAACAAATACAACAAAGTCCATCTCTTTTAAACAATCCAACCAAAGCCGGATATGTTATAGGGTCCTGCTTGGATATGCAGCTTAATTAAATGTTCATAGCATAAGCGCTTACTGTATAAGTACTTATGTATAAACTATTTCTACAACATGATTAAAAAAAACTGTAAGCTGTTTTCTTAAGCTACTTTGGAGAGCTTATGGCCATGTCATAATTTTTTTATAAGCTCTCTCAAAAAGTTTCGTACGTGCTTATGCTAGTAGATAAGCTCAAATAAGTCAATCATAACAGACCCCAAGTCAAATAGTGATAAACAAGCAACCTTGCATTACCTAGAAAATCTTAAAAGCATGACATATAGGTCAATAATATTCCTCTCTGCACGAAAGATATCAGCCTGCAATGGTAAAATCAATTGATGGAAATGAGGGTCAGACATAGCAACTAAACAGTCAATTCATCTTCAGAAGAAGAAAACATGACCCGACAAACGTCTCCAAATATAAAAAGAAAAATTTAAAGCAGGACAATAAATGAATGAAATTCAGCAGTAGAAAAACATCTTGTAATAAAGAATACATTGATTAACGTCATAGTTTTAAATTGTGGTCTGCTATGACAAACATCGATCACATTTGTCCGCAATCATTTGCAAAACCAAATACTAAAACATAATTGTGTCCACAACTACACTAACAATTTAAAATCTCGATCATCGGCAAATGCAAAGCTGAAATTAGATAGGGACATTCATGCAAGTCATTTATCGTATAACTGACATTAAATACGTTAGAACAACAAACCTGATTCTAACGTAAATAGACAAATAAACGCACCCAAGAAGACAAACAATCGATCTAATAATTCGGCTGATTGTGCATACAGCCCCACTACGCTCATTGCACTTTCAGCTCCACTCACTCCACCAATCGACTTCCCACTTATCCATCTATCAAATGGTAAATAGGCAAATAAATGCACACAAGAAGACAAACTACTAACCACAAATTTCAACTAATTGTGCATACATTTCCACTACACTCATTGCGCTTACATCTCAACTCACTCCACCAGACGACTTCCCACTTATCCATGAATATGAGTCGTACTCAACAAAATCCTATCTACGATAAACCATCAATTCAGTCCCTAAGGCCTAAACTATCACTTTCTTTAACAAAATCCCTAAATTATGTAAATACAAAAAATAGTCCCTGAAGTATATAAAATACATCCCTTTAGTCCATGATATTAAGATCACAGGAATTAAATTGACAGATTTTCATATACTTTGGATACTAAATTGACAAATTTCATATACTTTAGGGACTGATTATTATATTAATAGAGTTAGGACTAAATTGGAGAGAGAGATGACTTAGGAACTAAACTAAATTGATAGATCAGTATTATCTAATGGTAAAATACTAAATACTGTATATAGTAAATTTTGACCAGTTATTCTCCTACTGACATCAAATTTAATGAACTTAAATGCCACAAATCAACCAAAACCTAAATAAAACCCTATCTCTCAAAAAACCTAGGGCTCCCTCACATTCCACTCTACAATAAGCCCCTACAACAAAGAATGGATTTTTATCAACAAATGGAACCCCAATTAAAACCCCAACTACCTAAATTTCAATACAAACCTTTAAAAACCAAAAAGTCCCAAATAAAGGCAACATAAAATAAACTGAGTTTAATGACGATGCACTGTCGATGTAAATTAGTTTTAAACAGATGTCCAGTAAAAACTCATCAAATCGCCACATAAGCCTACTTTATAACTGCTTTTGAGAAATAAATACACATACTTGATTCTTATTGGACGTCAATGTATTAAACTTGACGAACTTACATAAGGGTTTAATGGATATGCACTGAAGGTGTAAAAACATTTTGACATTGTCATCCATTAATAATCCATAGTATTTGCCATGTAAGCATATATTGTAACCGTTTTTTAAAAATAACTGCCAAATTCTCAATTCTCATTGTACGCCAGTTTAAAGCTAGTTTACACAGACAATTCATAACCATTTTTCTCCATACATAAATGTCTCAAATCAATCAAAACCTTAACTCTCACAAAACCCAATGCTCCCTCACATTCCACACCACAATAAACTAATAAAAGCATCGATTTTTATCAACAAATGAATCCCAATTACAACCCCAAATACGTAAATTTCACTACAAAGCTTCAAAAAAACTGAAATATCCAAAAATCCCAAATTGAATCAACATAAAATAAAGTGAATAAATTATGAACCTGTCGAAGTATATTATCAGCAATTCGATAATAGAATCGAAGAGAAATTCGATTATCAACGTCAAGTTTCTGAGCACTCATAGCTATGTTGATTTCACCCGATGTAGAAGAAGAAGACCTCATTTTTAGGTTGAAATTGGAAAATTCTCGAAACGCAGCGTTTCACTGTTTTGTTGTTTTTGAATTGAAATTCTTGAAACGCAGCGTTTAATGGTGTTGTTGTTGTGATGAATTCGTTAATGGTGGTTTAAGGGTTGGGTTTTGGGGATGAAGATGAGTGTGATTCAAGGAAAGGATTGGATTGGAATTTTTGGTTTTGGTGAGGGTAAATGTGGAAATGTAGGTTAGGGTATGTTTGGATGTTGTCATTATATTGTAATCTGGATTGTGAATGTGCTAATAATTGGGTCCTTTTTCTTTAACAGGTTTATGGATAAAAAGTAGTGAGTAGATTTTGCACAAAAATAAAATTAACGAGAAATGATTCATCATACAAAATAAAATGTTTGTTTGGTGTCACAGATGAATTTGGCAAAATAGTTTATTCAAATAACTCTTAAAATTAAATAAAACTTAATATAACCAACACAAACAAAGACTTCAAACATATTAAAAAGTTGCATATATTTTTTGAATGGGATATGTTAGCAGTTAGTTAATATTTACTCTTTCACATGAGTTTGAATTCATAACCTCTAACTTCTTATCTTTTTAATTGAGTTATCCAACCTCTCCTTTTAAAAACCTACATATGATGAAGATTTATCAACAAACACAATTTTTGGTTTCATGTAAGTTAAACTTGTACTAGATCGTTATCCTCTTACCTAAATTATTTTTTTTCTTAAAAAGGTTATGCTAACAACAAATGTCTTTAGGGCACTAGTTAAGAACTCAAAAATAGAAATAAATTAGTATAAATTTGATGTAGAAAAAAATACATCTTTAAAGTTTTAAGGTGTTGAATACAACATTTTCAAGATAAACTTCCTTTTTTAAGCCTCTTAGCATTTCCCTACTTAAAAAAACAGGCTTTGGAATCTTTATATAAAAGACAAGGCTTTGAATAAGGCTAACTCTGCTAAGCATGGAATAATATTTGACTTTAGGAAGCTTCTAAAATACACTTTAAAATTAAAATTTGATTTCTTCTCTTTCCCCTGCACATTTCGCACCCACCCAATCAAAGTGACCAAAACGCCCCTGCGTTAGTTAACTAACGCAAGTGTAAAATTAACATGACTTAAAATTTCGTTTGTTTTACACATACATGACTTAAGTCACGCCGCACGAGTGATAAGTGCTCAAAAGTAACATATTTTATGTGTTAATCTAGGCATTTTAGTGACTTGTTCTGCAAGTTATCTAAGGAAAAGCTACCAAATTGTGTTCTTTTACCATTT
>Ga0315913_1003647_pt1 | contig 18510 bp, 9 predicted proteins | sample MpolsnodulesMG_FD_207736 | JGI IMG/M metagenome (GOLD analysis project Ga0315913, IMG submission 207736) | Medicago polymorpha root nodule microbial communities from Los Angeles, California, United States - small nodules | ecosystem: Host-associated > Plants > Roots > Nodule | place: USA... | reverse complement strand
CACCCCTAACTAATTACACGTGGCACCTCACTTAAGGGATGTGGGTGCCACGTCAGCGAAGACTAAGTCAAAAGTGGCCTTAGGGGCCAAAACTGCCAAAGATCCAATACATATGGGGTTGTTTTGTATTTTAATTAGTTAGGGGGCCAAAATCACAACTTTTGAAAAGATAGGGGGCCAAAACCTAAAATAAAAATTTTATCTAAAAAATTGTGCCAATTTATCTTTCTAGAGATTAAAAATTAATGGTTTATAATTAATATTTACTATTTATGAAATCTTTAACATGTATCCTAAGGACACAAGTTAACATGATCCTTATTTTTATCCCTTAAATTATACACATTATACACCTTCATCTCTTAAATTTTAAAGATTAGAAACTATATAGTGCTCTAAGTTGAATGTTAGACATTTTGATCCCTTAATTACAAACAACATAAATGACTAGTCCAGCTAAAGACTTAGATGCTCCTAAGAGAATCCACATATAATTCTCTACATTAATTTGTGTATTTTAGTGGGTCACACAAATGAATATCCTTCGATTGTAATTTTTTAATATTATTATTTATAAACATTCAATCTCTTCAATTCAATCCCTCATTTTTTTATTATTAAATCTTTATATGAAACTCTATCATTATATTTGAAATAAAAAAAGTTTTTTAGTGTAAAAAATATGTGGATATGAAGAGATATAGTAGAGTGTGTTTATTAGAGTGTTGTACATTTGGAGTGCCTACCTATTCAACACCAATACTTATTGTGTTAGGTATTCCCATTCAAAATGGCCTAATAATAATAATAATTAGTGGTTTAAAAGATAAAGAGAGTGAGAGAAACTAACATCATGAGCACAAATAGTACCAAGATTGCTTGTGATATAATTGAGAGGTCCACAATAGTTTCTCCAGCGTGTCTTGAATTTATGCTTTGGAATAACACACCAATCAATTTTTGATAATAATTCAACCCATTCAAACCTTCTGAATTCCAATCCATTAGACAAAACAAAGTAACTTGAATAATAATAAACCCAAAAACAGTAGCCATAAGACAAAAAGTGTGTTTCCCATGTAACAAGTGTTTGTAACCAACCTCCTCTACATTGTTCAAAAGATACCTACACTCTTTCTTCTTATAAAATTTCCCCAATACCCATATACAAAATCTCAAGCATGGAGGGTATAATGTGTTCCCAAGAAGTAGTTGTGGAATGAGGATAAGAAGAAGACCTGAATTCTTTCTAAAAACAACCATGTTTTCGTTTGTTGGAATAAAACCGCAACTTGAAAATGTTGAAACTATAGTAAAAAGAGAAAATGTGAACATTTTTAGACCCTTGTTTTCTAGTACTTGTTTAGCACTAGGAATCATTGCAAGGTAAAGAGACACTCCAAATACACCTATAAAATGGAGAATTATAATGTAACCAAGAACTATATAACCCAAATATTTCATAGACAAATACCTCAAATTTTCACTTGTGGTACTCAATGATTCATGTGATTTAATGTTTGGCTTTGATAAGGAAGTTATGTGAAGGTTAGAATTTGTGACCATTTCAACTTCAATCTGAATTTGATCAACAATGATGGGGTTTGCAAAAGCAAAACGTGCATGAGAAGAATCGATTTTATCTAGATCAGTTTTGAGCTTTGATCTAATGAAATAAAGTCCTAACATGGAGGTAAAGATTTCACCACCTATGAACATTAATATGGTAATGATGATTAATTGAGGGTTAGAAAAAATTTGCATTTCAACCGTGGACATGCTTGAAACTGTGGTGGCTGAAACGGATGTGAAGAACAAATCTAAGTTTTTAGGTGTTGTTTGATATAAAGGGTTTAGAGCTTTTAGAGATCCAAACCCAAAAAAGGAAATAGAGATGAAATATAGAATTTGAACACATAATGGATTTGCTCTTAGGAGGATGAAGCGATAAAAACATGCTGCTAAGAAAAAAAATGATTTGGTTTGACAAGCAACTTTTTGACATGAAGTGTTACAAAGGAGTTGAAACTTTTTCATATAACAACCTAAGATCTCCATCTTGATTGTTTCTAATATTTTCTAGTGAATATTTGATGCAATGATTGATTTCCAATGCAAGAGTATTTAAAGAATAATTTCCGTGTAGGTAATGCTACACTTTATGTGGCTATCATGTGTTTATATAAATGTCTTTTATTTTTTCAATAATAATTTGTATAGAGTTTTGTCTTTTCCTATAATAATTTGTATCGAGTTTTGTCTTAGTATATCTGATATTTAAGGTTCATCACCGAACTATTCATTTTTACCTACTATACTCCTTCCTTCCGTTTTGAAATATAAGCAAAACTTTGTCAACAAAAATAAATGTATTAAATTCAAAATATGTATCAAATATACATCAACTTATATTGACCTATTTTTACTTATATTTTGTGATAGAGTGAATAGCAGGTTAGTTTGATATTAATCCGGTATTATCTTCCGACTTAAAAATATGTTGTATTCGTTTTGAATTCAAACCACTTGTTGTTAAAGCCAACAAATATTCACATTCTACTTCATTGACTTTAAAGCGGGAAAGTCACCTTATTTATTTATACTCTCTCATCTTATTTATTATTTCTTTAATTTCATAAAATACACAAAAATGTTACACTAAAATCATGGTGACGTTTCCACACCCTAAAGTCACCGATGTAGGATCCAAAACAAATAACAATGATAACTAAAACTAAACAGTTCGACCAACAATAATATCAACCAAGAATAAATTAGATCCTATGTATATAGCAAACAAACAATCAATCTAAAGAACAAAGACAAAGAGCATTGAAGAACAAACATACAAAAATTGTTTATCCAATCCGTCCTAAATTGACCTACGTATATCGGAAAAGTAGTTCTCAAATTCACTATCAATGAGTTTTTATAAATGATACAATAGAATTACATGAAAGTAGCTTCAAGAATTCAAGATGAACAAATGAGAAAATCCAAGTTGAACATGTTGTTGATTCCATCAAGAGAATCTCATGTCAATAGCTTTTGGGAAAATCATCTGGTGCGCTCCTGCATGTTCTATGAGTGGGTGGTAAATCCATTATATAGTTTGATTAGATAGCAGGTGGGTTTATTACTTTTGGTCTTTTGTCATTAAAAAAAGTACTAACTTTGATTTATTTATTTATTTTGAATAAAAAGTACTACTAACTTTGATATGATTCTAAGAATTATTTAATTCTGTATAATTAAGTAGTAATTTACTAACACTAATTAAATATTATTTAATTCCTTTGTAAAAAAATATATTATTTAATGAAAAATGCTAACAAATGGTATTGTTTAAGTATCTAAAAAAAGTAACTTTTACGTTAAAATGTAAACACCGTGGGACTCTACGGTTTTGGAGAGTATGTATTAAACATTCAATCATTTAACATCATATATTTTATTATATTTAATTATTTTGAAGTAATTTTGAGTCTTGTCTTGAATTAATTATATCTACGTGGTAGGTGCCCACCAAATTTTAGAGTGGCAAAGAATTCTTAATATTAGAATAAAAGTATATATGCGTCAAAAAAAAAACGGATATAATCCCTCAAAAAAATATGCAATTGTGATATAACCATCCCGTGTAAAACCCGTGTCCAGTTATTGGTTATTACTTATTATACTATTAGTTATGGACTGAGTCTGACTTAAAGAATAAAAGAACAAGAACAAGACCAAGAATAAGTTGTTTTTCTACCAAAGAAAAATAAATAAATAGTTTTGGCTTTTTTCATATATAACAGGTTTTGAGTACTTCTTTACTCTTCAGAATTGAATAATAAACATTTACATATGTACTATGGATGCATAATGCTTCTATGTCGCACATAGGCATGGGAATAGCCAGACAGAGCAGAATTATTTTAAAAATAATGATACTATTTTTTTTTTTTGAAAATAAGAATAATGAAACTATTAAAAAAAAAATTTGAAGAAGCAAAAATGGTATATATTAACAAAACCACAAGAGTCTTCTCAGCACAAGGTGTACTAAGAAGACCCGCCAAAAGATACAACCTGTCAGATTAATAATACAAGAACAAAGGTTAGCCGATACTCAAACAAAACAACGGGTCCGATCACCATCTCTGACAACCAAGCACAAAAGTGGCATTATTCACCTTCAGCTACTAAAAGGAATGGAACTTAACTTTATCTAACATCTCATGAGTAGAGGAATGAGAATTATTAAAAAACTTGTTATTTCTTTCATTCCAAATTACCCAGACACACACAAGCCATAGAAGCTGAAGGAATGATCGCCTCTTCTTCACCCCACCTAAACAATAAGTAAACTGGACGAAGTGATCACGAATGTTGTGAGGATCAACACCTGTAACCCCTAACCAAGACCGAACAATCTGCCACAAAGAGCCAAAAGTGGCGCAATGCAGGAACATATGAGATGTCGTCTCAGTCTGGCCACATGCCGTCGTACATAAAGAAGCCTTGGGCGTTATGATACCACGATTCACCAGATTAGATTTAGTCGGTAACCTGTCACGAAGCAAACGCCAAGCAAGAATAGTCACCTTCAGTGGAACCTGAGTATGCCAAATAAGATCATCTGGTGTATCCGCCTGGATGACGTCCTGAGATGAGAGAAGTTGATAGCCTGTACGCACTGAATAACCCCCTTCAATATCGGGGAGCCACTGCCACTTATCTGGAACATTAGGCTGCAAAACAATAGTGGAAAGTAAAATCCTACACTCCACCAACAACTCCTCCTCCCACGCCTACAAACTCCTCCGCCAACTCCACGCCTCTCCTCCCTCCTCCCAACCAAGATCAAACATAGTAGCGACCGAGCACGACTTATTGACAGATAAGTTAAATAAGCGACTGAACTGCGTACATAAAGGAACCTCCCCTAAAGACCTATCATACCAAAAATATGTGTCGGCGCCATCCCCCACCAAACGCACCACCGACGACGGAAACCAGCCTCCCCCACCCTCACCTACACCATCTCTAATTTTTGCTATCTCCCTCCACCAAGATGAATCACTCCAGCCCCCAACCTCCCCACCTCTTCACCATACCTCGCCACCAACACCTTATACCAAAACCCTTCCCTGTATACTAACAACCTCCAACATCACTTCCCTAACAAAGACAGATTAAACTCCCTCAACCTCCTAACACCCAAACCCCCATGCTCCTTTCGCAAACAAACAGTGTTCCAACCAATCCAAGACATTTTTCTATTATCCTCACTCCCTCCCCAAATTTTTTTTGTAAAAATAGATTCAATGGAAGAGATTATACCTGACGGAGCTTTGAAGAAGGAAAGAGCATAGACAGGCAGAGAGGTAAGGACGGACTTGAGAAGAATTAGACGACCCTAAACGAGAGGTAACGACTTTTCCACCCCGACAATCTAGACTTAATCGTATGCACAACAGGATCCCAAAACGCTAGTCTACGCGGATCACCCCCAATAGAAAGACCCAAGTAGGTAAACGGAACATGTCCAACTTTACAATGAAGAGTCGATGTCGCCTCAGCTAACCAAGAATCCGAAATGTTGACCCCAACCAACATACTTTTAAGGAAGTTCACTTTCAAACCAGACATCGCTTCAAACAATAACAACACCGCCTGCAAAGTACGGACATTAGCCCAACTCTTTACACCCAATAACAACGTATCGTCAGCAAATTGGAGGTGTGAAACAACAACAGAGTTCGTTGATCCCACCTCGTAACCCTTGAACAAAGCGGCCTCAACAGCTGCAGACATCATTACATTTAGTCCCTCCGCAGCCAAAAGGAAGAGAAAAGGTGATAAATGGTCACCTTGTCGAAGACCCCTTTCATGTAGAAACTCTTCTGTAGGCTACCATTGACCACAATAGATGCAGTTGTTGTAGTCACACATTCTTTTATCCACTTTCTCCACAAAACCGGGAAGGCCATCTTATACATAACAACATCTAAATACTCCCAATCCACCGAGTCATAAGCTTTCTCGAAGTCCACCTTAAATAACATAAGCTCCTTTTTTAACTTTCGAGTCTCATCGACCACCTCATTAGCTATTAAAACCCCATCAAGAATTTGTCTGTCTTTCACAAAAGTGGTTTGGGTCTCAGAAATAACACTTTCGATGACCATTTTCAATCTATTCGCGAGCACCTTAACCAAAATTTTATACATGCTACCCACTAAAGAAATAGGTTGAAACTCATTCAACTTCTGCGAGCTCTCAACTTTTGGAATAAGAGCGATAAAAGTAGAATTAATACCTCTAGATAATTTGCCATTCCAATGAAACTCAATAATAAAGCGCATAATGTATTCCTTCAAATCCTGTCAGAACTCTTTAAGAAAACCAAAATTAACACCATCGGGTCCGGGGCTCTTGAAACTATTACAATCCCAAACTGCAGCCTTCACTTCTTCCAGAGAAAAAGGTTTAATCAAGCCACCACCCTCCGCACAAGACAAAGTTTTGAAAGCGAAATTATCTACATCAGGCCTCTCAGTAGCGCAAGCCTTAAAATGACTGGAAAAATGTTGGAAAACTGCATTTCGAATCGGCTGCACTCCCTCCACAACATATCCGTTCTCAACAATGGAAACAAGAGAATTTCGTTTCCGTCTACTAGATAAAACGGAATGAAAGTACTTTGAGTTTGCATCACCGTCCTTTAGCCAAAGTAACCTGGATTGCTGCCAACAAATGCTAGTATTTACACGAGATAAAGAATGAAGCTCATGAGTAATACCATGCAATTCCTCTATTTCAACTTCTGACAACCTTTCATCTTCCCCTTTGCCGTCCAACACAGATAACCGAGCCTTTAAGGAATCAAGCTTAGCTGGAATATTTTTGGAATGAGACAAATGCCATTCCTTCAAGGCCGACTTCATTAATTTAAGTTTCTCCTTCAAGACAAAACCGCCCCACCCGTCAACCAGCAGAGATTTCCATTTGTCAGTCACAAACTGTTTGTAACCAGGCATATCCTGCCAACACTTCAGCATTCTAGACAGACGAGGGGCCCAATTTTCCTCATCAACCGATAACTGTAACGGGTTGTGATCAGAAATACCACGCAAAAGAGCCACCTGAAGACAATTAGGCCACCGTAGACACCACTCTTCAGATAGTAAAAATCGATCCAGCCTGCTCATAGAAATCCCATCTCCCTTAAACCAAGTGTATCTGCGGCCACATAAAGGCAAATCTAACAAGTTGTTACCATCAATAAAGTTGTTAAAAGACGGTGCATTGTCTCTAGTGTCTGAAATATCAATCATCAAAAGCGTAAAAATGGGTCAATAATTTGTATAGCCGTTGAAATAAAGACCATTAATCAGTTGTTTTTAAATATATTTTACGTTCGATAGCTATTTCGATCATAAATATTGAACTTCTTTATTTTACAACAGTTTTTTTCGTTATTCATAAAAAAAAAATGATTAAGAAGAAAATATTAAACACAATTTATTTATGCTTAACTCTTTTTTTTTTTAATTCTCTTACCAAAACTAATACTTCTTTCTCTATATAAGTCACTATTACAAAAATAATTCTCCCATATAGAATAAGTAAGACTTTCTTTTATAGAATAAGTAAGACTTTCTTTTATAAGTACAATAAGTTAAGAATTCGGTTCATAGTAAAAAGAATTTTTGAAACTCATCAGGCTTTATATCACTGATATTAATAGGGTTATGTTAACAAGTGTCTTTGTTAAAGTTTAAAAATAGAAATAATTGATAAATTTTATGTATTAAAGAGTTATTTTAATGTTTTGAATGCATAATTTTTAAGATAAAATTTCCACTTAAAATTTCTAAACTAGTGTACTAAAGGACTTGTTAGCATTTTCCATTTTAATATTCATACAAGAAACTCTAATCTATATGCCTTATTATTGTGACAAAAATAAAAATATGTCTGTCCTTGTGAGCTTAGTTCAGTTGGTATGGACAATATATAATATATGCAAGGTTCGAGGTTCAAACCTCGTTCACCACACAAAAAAAATATGCCTAATGATATATTTGTTTGGTACAATGACTTACACTTATTGGTCTTTAAATGATCTTCTTGTAATTTTTATAAAAAGAGATGTCCTTGTAGCAATTAATAACGATGTTATATTTGCTTTTATTTTATTTTTTAAAATTTAGTCGTTATGACTAATACATACTCCCTTCATTGCCATTTATAAGTAAATTTGATTTTTTAGGTTCATTCAATTAATTCCAACAAAAAAAAGGTCCATTCAATTAATGATATATATATAGTTCATATGAATCACATATATCATTAATTGAATGAACTTAGAAAGTCAAATTTGCTTACAACTTGCAACCGAGGGAGTACGCAATTTTTTCCTTTAGTATAATTGACTCTGCCAAATTTTTTAATCTAACTTGAAAATTTATTTGAGTCTGTCCATGCAAATGGTAAGTACTAAATATCGCTATCTTTCCCTCTTTTGTACCCCAAAAAAATATATCACTATCTTATTAGTGATTTATAGATCTGAGTATGAAATAATATTTTTAGCTATTATATAATATCGAACAAACAATTTAATAGAATCAAGATTTTTTTTTTCCTTAACTCTCTCGTTCATAGAGGTGGAAGTTTCGGATAATCCGGAGTTCGGCCATGATGCAAGTTGATGTGAGGTCATCTTAAGTTATTTTAGTCATTTAGTTAAGTTTTGATTCAATTTAGATTAGTTTTAGAAAAACTACATATAGTTTTAATGACATGTTGTAATATTTTCATTATTAGAGTCATGTAATTCTAATTTTACCGAACTAAGTAAATTTAGGTGTTTTTGATGTAATTCAAAGCAAAATCATGCAAATTGGCAAAGTAAAACATCTTATTAGGACTTGGGAAGACAATGAATGATGATCTAAGACGTCTCTGAAGATATTACAAAGTGGATAAATTATATTTTAAGTCTCAAGACATGTTTCAAGGAAGCAAACACTCAAGCTGAGAAAATCACAAGAAGGGAGGGTTAAATTGTGCTGGTTTTTTCAAAAACTTTTTTCTAAGTGTTTGAAGAAACAATTTGGAATCTGATTCATAACTTAGTTCTTTCACACACACACATAACTTAGTTCTTTCACACACACACACAGGGGGGAGGGAGGGAGGGAGGGAGGGAGGGAGGGAGGGAGGGAGAGAGAGAGAGAGAGAGAGAGAGAGAGAGAGAGAGAGAGAGAGAGAGAGTTATACAGATCCTCTCACAAACCCAAAGTAGTATATTCCCCTTGCACTTTCAAGGGAATTTTCAATATAATCTCACTAGATTACAATTTGCTAAAACATGCAAGTAAGAGATTTCATTTGCTCAATCACACATGAAAAAGACTTCTACAATCAGAGTTACAACAAATAAATAAGATTGTGTTTACGCTTTGTATACAATCAGAAGCATAAGAATTTAAAGTTCAGAAGACTTCTGATACACGCTTTATATACAATCAGAAGCGTAAGAATTTTAAGTTCAGAAGACTTCTGATACTTAAGAAGATATGAAAATTGTAAAGAATTTCTCTAAGTGTTTGTGCGTTATTGATTTTGGCAGAATAAGGACACTAATAAAACTACAGAGGTCTTGTTTTTCTTCAAAAGCTCAGGTCCTTATATAAGAGAAAATATAAGAGTTGTTATTGAAGAAGTGTCAACGCATCAAATTGGTCCTTGAGTAGCTTGATCAAAGAAGTTGAGTCTTTTACTCAAATGGATAATGGTGTTCAGTAGTCATTCAATATTCATTTACTTCTAATAGAATGATTCATTGCATTCTCTTTGTCTTTAAATTTATTTGTTTGTTTCTCCATGTGATCAGAATAAGACAAACTTTAGTACTGAGTTTGAAAGCGGCCTTCCTTCAAAAGACGAAAAACTGAGTCAGAGTCTTCAGATGCTGACGTGGTCTTCAAATGCATGATGCCTTTAGATTCTTCATTCCTTCAGATGCTTCTTAGTAGCTTCTCATATGCTTCATATGCACTCTTATGCATCCAGAGTCTTCACATTTCAAAATCAAAACTTCACTTAAGAGTTAAAATTTAATTATATGGTCCTGCACATTTGAAAGTTTTTCTATGCGGGTTTAAGGAAAAAGCTTAGTTTTTCAACCCAAATCGACTTGGAAATTAGAATGAAGCGGTTCAAGAGGAAAGCAACCACTAGGAGCTTCAAGGTAGGAGTCTCTCTCTTCAACCTTAGTCTCTATGGTATGTTTTATTCTTTTGTAATTTTGTTTTTAGTTACCATGAGTAACTAAACCCTAATTGGGAATGATTCTTAGATGAACCTCTATTTATTTGTTGGATCTTTTTAATTCAATCCTTTTATTAAGCTATGTTATAATTTCTGTTTAATTTTCTTATGCAAAGTCTTAATGCTTTCATTCATGTAGAGATTGCGACCTACCTATGGTTGATGTCTGAACTAAGAAATAGAGAAAACACTCTTTTTCGAACGTTGCATATTCATTTTATTCTTCTCCCCTTGGTAAGGTAGACGAGATAAGATTGTCCACTTGTAGAACTATTAACGTAAGAGAAAGTATGGTATGAACTAAGATTTATAGATGAATTTGAAGCTTTTAGATGATAATTTAGAAATCTCAATTCATTTATGTTTCAATTACCTCTAAAAGAGTAAGACCCCACGTTAATATTTCGTACGTAGGCCACTACACCATTGTGGGATTAACGACCATATACCATTTAGTGTTGCGTATAACCTTAGAGTGATCAGCATGTGAAACTTTACAGCTGGAGGGACATACTGCCCAACGAACTCATAACTTAAATAAAACCATTGTCTTATAACTGAATGTTGACTTGTCTTTTAAATCTAACAAGTAAATAGAAAGGATCCAAATAATATTAATCGCCGCTAACATTCTGCTATCAAACCAAGTTACTAACGTTAGTTGCTGAGTTGAAACGACAATTCTTATGTAGACAACCTTACTTATCATTTTATTACTTGTGAGAGATTTGGTACACTTGTCGAAATTGTCATCATGGGTATATTCTGATCAAGAATTATTATATCCGGCAATCAAAATTGAGTTCTCTAAAACAATTCATCATTTGATGGAGATCACATACCACTTGAGTTCAATCACTTGAGTACTTGTTTTTTCCCTTAAAAATAAAGTGGAGCACTTGTTTCTAATTAATTATGACTAGTTCATGGTGCGATTATGAATGAGTTTTGAAGTAAAAACTCATTTAATCCAAACATAAAATATGTTTAGTTTAGTTTTGGGTGACTAATTTATTTTCAAAAAAATACCAATCTACGATTTAATTTTGATTAGTTATTTGAATATTTAAATTATAATTTTTTATTATTAATAATAGAGTTAAGCAAGTAAATGGTCCCCATAAATATATGAAATTTCGTTTTTAATCCATACCAAGAAAATCACATCTTTTAATCTATGTAAGGTTCTGGTTCACAATAATTGAAAATATGTTGCAAACCCTTGTTAATTGTGTTGAGTAGCATACCTTTTGTTAGATTATTCTTCCTTTTCTTCTGTTTCTTATTATTGAACATTGCACCACCAGTCATCAAGAACTTTGAGAACCTGGCCTGGTGTCAGTTAGCTTGTTAATTAAGTTATGTCTAGTATAGCTATGTGAGATCTCAATCTATAGAGTAGGTAGTTAGTTCCTTTCCTTGGGCTGTTAATTAACCTATAAGGCTATAGCTAAGTGCTTGAGAAAACATATAAAAATTTGTTTCGAGTTTCATTGATCACATTAGAGAAAATGCTTTGAATCTCGATAAATCTTGTTTCCTTTCTCTTCCCATCAAGATTGGTTCAAATCTTAACACAATGCAATTGAGAATGGTGTGGTGTCGGTACATTCTTGGTTGAATGATAGACATATCCAAGCTTTGAAGTTGTTGTGAAAAATTATGTTCCTATAAAAAGTCCAAGTTTTTGGTTGGAGACTTCTTTCAAAACTTCCTATACCATAGATGATCAATTAATCAATGAGTTTTATGGGGCCCATAAAATGTGTGTGCTCTTTCCTTTAAAAAAGACAAAACAATAAATCATCTTCTTTAATCATAGTTTTGAGTGTTTTGTGAAAGAGAAATAATCTCATCTTCTCTTGTTGTTATGAGGTGGAGGTGTGACAACATGTATTCGCATCGACGTGGTCTGCTTTTTTTTGTATATGTTGACAATATTTTCCTTTTTTTTTCAATACAATGAATTACTCACAAGTCGACAAGGTTAAAAATCTAATTTGGTTGGCAATTCCATACATATGAATTGACAACAAATCAACTCTAATTTTTTCAAATTGATTTTCTAAACCTCACGCACTGAGGTTTTTATCTTCCATATAAAAGAATTGAAGTATTCTTTGTGCTCTCTTATTTTTTTTTAATAAGTTTCATTTTAGAATCTTTTTAATACAACTAAAATACATAATAAGAATTAATTACTAATTAAAAGTGATTATTTTATAAAAAAAATGTTGTAAAGATGACAAGATTTTACTAACACGGAAATATTCTAATTTGAAAATTTTAATTCATATCTAGTTCATTATGTTGATAATTTTACAACTTTCTCTCTTTCTTTTCTCAAACCAAACCGTCACAACCTTTTTTTTTATCTACTAAAATGAGTGATTTAGGGTCAATTGGTACTTGAAATCACTCTTTCAAATTATTTTTCTTTTTCTTTTAGATGCATAAGTGATTTTCACATATTTTCAGTTTTTTTTCGTTTGTTTTTATGATTCTGTCGTCTCTTATGATTTTGTTTATTTTGATTTTCCGTCTTTTTGCAGTATGTTTTTTATTTCTCATCTTAGGGTGGTGTTTATTTGATTTAGGTTGAAAGATTAGTTTTCAGTTAGTGCAAATTCAATCAATGACTTTTGCGTCGTCAACGTTGCAAATCCGAAAACATAGCATTTCGATGGCTTGAATATAGTCGTATTTGTAAGCATGTGTACTTGCCGTTTTATGTTATTAACATGGATGTTGTAAGTTTGTTCGCAAATTCATTCTTTTTATTTTTAACGACTTTAAATTAATATTATATCGACGTTAAATGAATATCGTAGGTCTACAATGGTCTACATTGGTTCATGGATCACCCATGTAGGGTCTTGCAGTTCTTCACTAACATAAAACTGAACCACAAAAACATATATATAGATACACGCGATCTACATGGTCCATGCATGTGTAGCTTCTATGACCATATCTTGATTAATAAATTCTAGAACTACCTTATTATACTAGCACATGGAGCTGCTGGAGCACAAACATGGGTCCCAATTTTAACTTGGGTGCCACCAATTTCATATTTATGTGATTGTGATTTGTGAGTCTATCTCTCTATTCTAATTGGAGCCTAAGAAATATATATAGAGGATCTTGATCTATCTTTCTTCAAATAAAAGTGTATATTAAATAGAGAGAATTTTGACCCTGTTGGCTAGGACAGGTGCCATGCCTTGCCTCCATTCATATTGAATTTCTTGAGCCTCCCAAAGAACATCACCAAGATAAGAATAAGCTTCCCTTCTGTACTCCATCTACCTGAAAATCCAACCCATGAATCTTTGCACATTAAATTAGGTTTCAATTGTCTTGAGCAGCTATATCCTGTCGACAACCCTACGTTCCCATAAGCACTGCACAATTTAATCATCATAATGTTACCCATTAGTAATATTACACCTTGCATTTAATCCATAATATAGTAACTTGCAACAATATATATTGTTCTCCCAACCGAACGGTTCAATTGAACCCATCGAATTAATCGTTTCTTAGAAAGATATTGAGTTTTTTTAATAAAAAAAGAAATGTTAACAATTGCTCTTAAGGCATTGTTTAATCATCCAAAAATAGTAATTTTTATATTGAATTTTTACATTTGTTTGACTTGCATTTTGAAGACAATTTTTTTATAAGTTCATTAAACAATACCTAGCACTTGTTAGCAAGAAAGAAAAAAAAACCTATGATCCAATAGTTCAAATCAATAAACACAAACTCTCCACCACTTATATATAAACACGGTTGTTTTTTTCTTTATTTTATTATTTCATATATGTGAGACTTCTTAATTTTCAATTCCAACAAACTTTTTGATAGAAAATATTTTGTATAAATAAAATATTTTAGATATATATACGAGTTTAACATGTTGGTATAAATTAATTTTTAAACTAACGTTGAATGACATCCAATAAGAATTCATGATATTGCCGCATAATTTAAGAGAGAGATGCTTGCCTTATGACTTCAAGAGTTATGGTCAAGACGTTGAAGTTGAGGGGATCATCTTTTAAGCTTTGCCTCTCAGTGATACAAATGAGAATAATGAAAATAACCAAGTAAGATAGCTGAGAGAATATAATACGATCCACTAGGCTATTTTGGTCTCTTTTCACATCATTTTGGTCCCTTACTGGTAAAAATGTTGTGTACGGTGGAAGATACCTGTTGGAAGGAAATTTCAAACTAAGTATTTTTGGACCAGCAAAAGAATATATATTATGTGTATAATATGAAAAGAAAAAGGTTAAAAGGAGTACCAAAAAATTCCAATTATATTTGAACACATATTATTTTCAAATATTCATTGAACACTTCTTTTTTCTCTTTATCTTTTTATTTTTATCACATCATTAAAGAAATCGGTGGTATACACGAGTACCCTAAACTCTAAACAAAACAAAACATCAATTTCCATTAACAGTTGATGCCCATGAATAACTGATTTGATTCTTGGATAACATATTTTTATATAGAAAGTTGCTTGATCTCATAAAGTAGCATAATTAAACTTTTTATTATTATTATACACGGAAGATATTCCATAATTCGTATTTTGCATTCACACAAACTCAAACATACGTACAACTTTAAAATTCCAAGCTACTGAGAACGCATAAATCACAAATTAGAATTTATTTTGTGAGTAGTCAAATCTATTATCATATTCTAGTTCCGTGCACCATGTAAAGTGGTAAAACGGAATTTATGCAAAGCAAAATTTGGTTAATGCATATTAAAAGAGAAATTAGAAATTATACTATATAGAAAGAAAAGGAAGAAAAAAAAAGAGCTAACAAAGGTCTAGACATAAATGGTTAATGCATTTTAATTAAGGCTATTGTTCGGAAAGTATTAGTTTGATCTCTAAGTTAAATAATATTTAATTAGGTTCTCAACCAAATTTTGAGTTAATTAGCAAGGTATTTTCATTAGGAACAATAGCATGAAAAAATGTTTTGCTAACAAATGTCGCAAGTGCAAATGTTTTCCCCTAAAAAGGAAATGTTTTAAACTTTTAAAAAATTAAATAGACCACTTCCATAATTGTATTTCTATCTTTGATTCATTAACATATGCTCTTGAGATATTTATAAGCATTTTTTTCCTTAAAAAATATTTAGACGATAAATATATGGAAATTAATGTTGTCAAAGAGTAGAACCAAGAGTTTTGATGCTTCACAAATGTAAGCAATGACCATGAAAAAAAAATATATTGAGCACATGGACTATTTGCAGCCATGAGAGACTAAAGATGATGATTCATTAATTGCAAGGAGATTTAAAAAAAAAATTAAAATTGTCATAATACTCTTTCAGTTTAGTGGCTTTTAAAAAAGAAAATTGTAGGTTTTTAGTCCCGATATAAAAAGTGTTCATTGTTAATACGCATCTAATTTTTTAATGAGTGTGTATTAGCATTCCCCGTGTGCGTGTGTATATATATATATATATATATATATATATAACCGTACAATGTGAAGTGGATTTTTATTTTTGAAGGGTGCAATTGTAGTGGACTGTCTACTAAGAAATCAAACATGCATATTGTCATGAAGAAAGAAAAAAAATATGCATGCATATTGGCATGAAAAACCAATAAGCTTAATATTTGCTATTTCAAATGCTATTTCTTCAAAGTTGGAAAAGAAAATAAAAAGAGCATGTAGTGGTTAAGGACCACAAGAAGCTTTCACAATTGCCTAAAAAAAAGCTTTACACAATACATGATGTTTATTGAGTAATTTAATTTACTCACAAATTGAGAACTAGTTTTATTTTAAGTAACAAATTATATTATGGTGCTCCCTTAAATATAAGGGAAAGTGGATTTAATTAACCATTGGAATGTTTATGGGTTATTGGTGGCTAATACTATGATATCTATATATATACTTACTCAAGGATAGGTTTTTTCGTGAAAACTTTTGATATATGGTGCCAATCACAAATTTTTAGTCATTATTAACTCTGATACCACCGTTGGATCAGATCGCAACGGATCTTAAATCAACATGGGAAGATCATCGCCATGTTGGATTAATAGCAACCATATTAATGGCATTAGGGAAGAAAGATAGTAACTTACATCATGACAATGAAGAGCACCAATATGGCTGAAGAGATGGAGGAGGGATCAAAAACAGATTCACCAGCATGTCTAACATTTGTAACTTGAAACAAAGATGCAACTAATTTCTGATAGATATTTAGTCCCTCCATAATCTTAGAACTCCACTCCATACAACTGAATAATATATATTGTATCAGATTGAAACCAAAGACAGTGCCAACAAGGTGCCAACAATGAAGAGTAGAGAGCAAATGATCATAAGCCATTTCCTTTGAATTATTCAGCAAGTAAGAGAATTCTTCTTTTTTAGTAATACTTTTCAAAAAAGTTATTACTAGCCTCAAACATGGTGCATATAGGGAATTACCTAAAAGTACATGTGGAAGTATAAGAAGAAGAAGTCCTGAATTCTTCTTGAAAACCATCATGTTCTCATTGGTAGGTACATAGCCACAACTTGCAAATGTTGAAACTATGGTAAATAAAGAAAATGTTTCAATATTGATGCCTTTGTTTTGAAGAATATTTTTAGCACTTGGTATATAGGTTATGTACAAAGTGACCAAACTAAAACCAAAAAAATGAACCACCATAAGGTAACACAAAACTACATAACTTAGATACTTAAGAGAATTATACTTAAGTTTATCTTTATCGTTAATATTATTTTTATCAATTTGAGCATGATTTTCTGATTGAGGCATAGAAACCAAACCAAGTTCCATTTGATGGATTTTATGTGAGAGAGTTGTACTACTAACACAACTACTACATTCATTTTTGACACAATGTTTTTGGGTGAAATTTAACCTATCAAGAAAAAGTTGAAGCATGGAAGTAAAAACTTCACCACCAACTAACATAAGAAAAGTAAGAAGAATGAGTTGGGGATTAGAGAAGTGCTCCATTTCTATTGATGTCATGCTAGAAACAGTGGAAGCAGAAACAGAAGTGTAAAAGAGATCAAAGTCCTTGGGTCCAAAAGAAGTTTTTGGCTTTGAAAACTTGAGACCCAAGTAACCAAAAAAAGAAAGGATAATGAAATAACATAGTTGAATGAAAAAGTTGTTAAATTGGAATTGGAATTGGAATGGTAGAGCACGAGGCAAGGAACCATGGAAGAATTTTTTTCTTATGAACAAGAAACCATGAAAAATGTTGCGAAAGAAAATACAAAGATTTTGTAACTTTATACCAAAGTTCCTCATCCTTGTGTTTAGTTTAATTAATTCAACAACAATCTTGGCTTGAATGTAGATCAAGTGGAAAGGCATTTATATAGTAAAGCAATAGCAAGGTAGTGAGTGGTATATGCACATCAACTTCATAGGAAAATATAAAGAATATATAAAGTTTTGTTCCACTTTTAGTACTACGGCCATATTGCCATTTTTCTTTGGATTAAATAATATTATTTCTATAAATATACTATTTTTTATCTTTCAATCCTTAAAAAATATTCTTTTCCCCCATACATTTCTCCTTGTAAATTTTAGTCGTCACTTTTTTAATATAGTGATATTTGTCTCACGAATTTTTTTTCAGCAAGAAAGTTTTTTTATTACTTTAACACATGTTGAGCAAGATTTTGCAACTCGAGAGTTTACCTCAACTCGTTTTATTTAGGTAAACTCGACTCAAGAACTGGTACGAGTTTACCTAAAATTAAAATTATATAAAATTTATTATTGCATGACATATATAAGCTAATATAATATTGTAAATAAGTCAATAATACAAAATATGACTTAATTACAAAGATAAATTATACCAAACGTTATGCTCAACTTAGGATCAAAATACAAAAATTAACGCACAAAATCATAAGTTTCATAAGTCTCTAAGTTTAAGTCATCCATAAAACCATCCAAAAAAGCAAGTTTCACTGGTTCCTAAAGTTGTTAATAAAACTATCTTAAAAATAAACTAGTTAATATCTTCAAAAGGTCAACAAACACCACCAATGCAACCCTAACCGGCGTTGCAATCACCGGTGTCGAAATCTGAATTTCCACCGTCAGAATCGCAACCCTAACTGGGATGTTCTCC
>Ga0315913_1003644_pt1:0-17500 | contig 18512 bp, 21 predicted proteins | sample MpolsnodulesMG_FD_207736 | JGI IMG/M metagenome (GOLD analysis project Ga0315913, IMG submission 207736) | Medicago polymorpha root nodule microbial communities from Los Angeles, California, United States - small nodules | ecosystem: Host-associated > Plants > Roots > Nodule | place... | reverse complement strand
TTTTAGTCAATAAAATTTACTTTTTTAATTTAATTTATTAGGTTGTATATATATAACATTTATTAATTAATAAAATTGCAAGATATCAAAATTTATTTGGACTAAATTTGCAATCAAATGAGTAACAATTCATCAAGTTTTTAATTCATATTCAAAAAGCCGTAAATATAATTACATATTATTTGGGGGTGATGTTGCAAATACACACATTGTATCACATAACCTACTAAAGAGGTAACCCTTCTTTGATCCTAGCCATTGATTAAAATATGAATATATCAAAGGTGAAAAAACCATTTTGGTATGATACACAAAAAGAGTTGTTTGTGTATGTTAAATGTCACCCTCGCATAAATGACTAAAATACTCTGCTTTTCCCTACCTCTTCTTCCCTCATAGAAATCAGCCATCTTCTTCTTCCCTCGTGAAAACTAGTCCACCGCCACCCTTTCCTCCCATCTCCACCCTCACCTTCGGCCTCGTTTGGCCAAAATAACACCATTTTTCCATCTCCTCAACCACCTTTATCTTTCTATCCGAAAAGAATCAAGAAAGAATTAGATTGAATAAATGGGTCATCCCTTTTTTATTGAGTTTTCAAGAAACACCGACCTTATTTCCTCGTTCAACCACCACATCCTTCGTCACCTTTTTCTCCTCTAAAAAACCCATGGACCAGACCAGGGAAAAAATCAACAGAATTATAGAAACATTTCTTTTGTTTTTATTATTCCTCCAACTGGTTTTGTTTTTGTGTTTAGATCAGATGTCCCGTTTGGTTTGAGCTTATGAAAAATAGCTTACGTAACTAACTTAAAAATTTATAAATAATACATAAAAACTTATTTATTTGCATAAGCTGTTTTATATAAGCACCAAAATAATCTAATCCAAACGAATCCTAAATCACTACCGTTTAAGGGTGAAATACTATTGAATTGCCTTAATTGAAAATTTGTAGTGTCAAAGAAATGATATTGTTGAGATGTTAGATCTCTTTGAACCGTTGATTCAGAAGCAAATCTTACAAGCTTATGGTTTGGATTAAAGTCTTCAAGACCCATTTGTTTTGCAGCGATGCTTGTGGAAGTGGAACATCGTCGTTTTTCTTTCTCTTTTAGATGGATTGTCATTGTTCCTGATTGTCATTGTTCCTTTTGCATCTACAACGGCTTTGCTATCTAACGATAGTCTTGGATCTTCTTTGGTGAATTTCCATGGAGATTTTGTTCCTTCTTTGAAATCGAAAACTAGAAGAACCATTGTCTTTTCTGGTTAAGGTGTTGATGTTTTTGGTGTTGATTCAACTGTTGAGTTAACATTTATTTTCGGGTAAGGAGAGGGAATAAAAGAAGGGCAGTACAGTCATTTCCCAATGTTATGGATTCATTAAGTGCAAATCGTCTATTCATATCTTTAAATAGAGTTAATATGTTTAATACACAGTCAACGGCGGACACGTCAGCAAAACACAACCACATCAACGAGAGATTATGAGCTCAAAGACTAAAATTTAAGTTATTAATATTTAAAGGTAAAATTATAAGGATTAGTAAATTGAGAGACCAAACTCAATTGACCTATATTTGTCGGGACTAAACATTTAAATAAGCAGAACGAAGAAGATAAAACACAAAAATATTATCTAAAACTAAAAAACAAATATTATTGCCGCAAATTTTTTCTTTTTGTGAATTTTGTTAGAGGTTTGAAACTAAAGTAAAAAAATATCTTGGAAATACAAACGGTCGTGGCTGAAGGGTAGTCCACTTATCTTTTTGCAGAATTATTGAACACATTTTCCCTTTGAAGATAAGGTAACCAAAAAAGTGGAGCGAAATTTCGGTCTTATAAAACAAACACTATTAGGAGAGACCAAAACCTTGTGAATATGGAAAATATGGGGTCTGAAAGTTTTTGTGCAAGAACTGCTCATGATATTGTTCCTTGGTTCAGCTCCAAATGGTTGAGGAAGAAGAATCCACGTGTTGGACTGTTCTTGTGTTCTTTCAGAGTTAGAGCGTGTCAATCCATTGCTAACAACAATAATAAGGATATCTACAAACAAGTGGGTCTGTTCCAAAATGCTGTCTTTTTTTGTGTAAGAGCATGTACTTTTGGTTTTGCTTATTGTTTTCTCTTGTTTATGTCTGGAATGAAATTATTTTAGTTGTTTAGTTTGGAGAAAAATTAATATAGAAAAATTATGACGCCCTTTTGCATCCCTATAGGTTCACCAGGATATGCCACGACATTAACTGAGTCTAACACAACTCCATAAAACCGGTTTGTTAGGTGATGACTGCCCTGCTTATTAGTACTTAGTCTTATTCTTGCCATATGCCATATCACTTTCATGATGGGAATGTTAACATAACTTATCCCTGGTTCGCCTTTGTTCTCAACCTCCCGATTGTTACAGCCAACGTGGATTTAGTCCCACATCGGATAGATATGATTCTTGAGAAGAGTTTATGAAGAGGAGGCATTCCTCGCCGTACAAGCCGGTTTTGTAAGGATGAGTTATGCCCTGATTTTCGTGACACCTTTGTGGGTGACTCTGCTAGGATTCAAACCCAGGTTTCCCATGTCCTCATCCACTCCTCCTTATAGGGTCAAGTTGCTTCTGCCTTTACCAATATGCTATGGCACTAGTGGTATATAATTGGGTCTTTTAATAATTTGGTAGAGTTTGATCTCTGATTTGAAAAAACATATGTTGGTGGAGGTTAACCTCCTAAGTAGATCTCACTGACCTAAAGGGATTAGTCTCTGATACTTGCGGGCAGGGATACCTTGGTTTTAAAAAATTGGTATTTTTGCTCCATATAGATATTCCACCCGTGTCACAAATAGTGGGAGCTTCATGTTTCTAAGATCTACTAGTGTCACAAATAGTGGGAACTTCATGTTTCTAAGGTTCATTAATTCTCTGTATGCCGAAGGGATAAATGATCTGCTCATCTGATTATGAAGAACGTATTATATTAGTCGTCCTCTTACTACGTGCTCTTTTCAGATAACCTTGGTAGTTATGATATATAATGGGCAGATGTGGTATAAATAAGGGCATGTTAAACTTGTTTAAGCTTAAAGTCAAGAGAAACCATGTTATATTATGTCATCTATGATTAGTACTACTTGTTAGTTTGAATTTTGTTGGAGAATTTGGCTCCTTATAGTTGACTAGTTATAGTTAACATATATATTTCGTGCTTGTTTCATCAATGTTCATTGGAATCATGATTTAGTTTTCCCCTTTCTGGATTTGATGCCCTAGTGGTGGCTTTTGTCATGCACAATAGCCTGAGCGAATGCTCAAAGTAAAATATTAGTTGGCTGAATACTCGTGATTGTTTGGTGATTTAGTGGGATATATTATGAAATGTCCATACCAACTAAGCTAAGCTCAAGAGCTTGTGTTAATCTAATGAGCCATATTAAAGTCAATGTGTAATAATGACTGTTTATAGTATAATGAGTTTTGTAAATTACGAGCTGTAGATAACTACTTCTTTGTCTCAACTGATAATTCTTTAAATCATGACAAACATTGAAATATGCTCAGGTTTATTTTCCCTAAGAAGGAAAATTGAAGACACAGTTATTCGTGCTGAGTTGTATGCATCAACAGCTTTGGAAATGGAAGAAGCAAGTTGGATTAAGCAGGAAGAAATGGTACGTGATTCAGATCTGTGGGATGACCCAACTAAGTCCAACGACATTCTTGTCAAGCTGGCTAACAGTGCCAAAGTAGTTGATTCTCTAAAGGACTTGAGATACAAGGTTATATTCTGCTCCCATCACTTTCAACTAAACTTTCACAATGCCTATTATATATTTTCACTTCTGTGTAAAATTTGATCTGTTTGATGATGAACAAAACGAAATGCAGCAATTACATCAGAGAAAGAAGAGTACAAATGATAGTTCCCTGTATGAGATACTTATGGTTATGATATTTAGTTAGACAAGATAGATGTAATTTAAAGCTCAGAAAAATTCCTAGATTTGTGAATGGCGCTTTTTTTCGTTCAATAAGAATTACTTTACTTTACATTTTGGGTCTGTTTGGATCGACATATTTGAATTTGCTTATTTACGTGCATATAATGCATGTCATGCCAAATTATTATTATTATTATTTTTTTCCCTTTTTGATTTTATATGAAAAGAATGTAATCCTTTGTTGTATGTCAAGCAGGTAGAGGAAGCACAGCTGATAAACCAGTTAGCTGAGATGAATGCTATTGATTATGGGCTCTATAAACAAGCATATGATGCATCAATAGACGTGAGCAACATACTGGATCAGTATGAGATATCCAAGCTTCTTAAAGGGCCATTTGATATGGCAGGAGCATGTTTGGTTATAAAAGCGGCTACTGGCATCTTTTCAAAGGTTTCATATATAAAGGATTTTGTTGCTGCCGCTGCTTATTTTTTATTCATACAAAAAACCTATATTTCATATTAGTCTTTGTAAAACTGAGTTGTTGACCTGCTTTTGCTTGAATCAAGCTCTGGGCAGAACAGCTCCTACAAATGTATCTTGGATGGGCCAAAAGACAAGGTTATGAAGGAAGGATTGTTGACAGGTGTTTGATCGAGAATGGAGGAATCAATTCAGCAACTATAGAGTTTGAATTTGAATGTGCTTATGGCTATCTTTTGGGGGAAAAAGGAGTTCACCACCTCATAAGGGGTTCTCCAAATGAATCTTCTCAGCTTGAGGTGCAAACAGTTCCTTTCGTACTACCTAATTCTAAAACTGATTTTCCGTTCTTGTTCAATTGTGTTATTTTCACATTGAATTTTATCCTTGGAAAACTAGACCTGTTTACTTCATGTGTTTCTTTTTCCGTTTCCAATGGTAAGATAAACAATAGAGAATGTATTACGGAAGTTTTTGAAAATGTATTTTACATGATAGATCCAATATATCTGAAAAATCCAAAAAATGTAAACATTATTTTCAGTTTTTCCAGAAATACATTGTCTCTAATTATCTTCCATCTTCTCTCTATCATAACTAAAATGAAAAATACAAATTAAAATTGAAAATGATATTTGAAACGGATTTTAGAAAGCAAACAGACCCTACTCTTGTGTAGAAAGATATTCTAATTTCTTTTCTCGAGCGTTTAATTCAGATTCAATACATCACATTTGTTGAGATATAAGTCCTTTAGCTGCTTTGTGCTGATAATATTGTCTTTCTATAGATAGTTCCATAAGTTAAACAAAATTACAGATTTTAATTTTAATAGGTTAACATTGGAAAGTTTCAGGCTGTTCAATTTTTCTTTTGATCCTTTTAGCATGAAATTGCACAAGCTTCTGACTAGTCTGGAATTGAATCCTTAGGCCACAGCCCAGCATTAGTTTGAATTTGTCATAATCCGACAATATGGTTCTTTTGGTGGAGCAAGTTTTCTGAATTGCCTATACAAACTAACCACCTTTTTGAGTAAATTCAATTTTGTTCAGCTATAGAAAGTAAGTATCAGATACAGTTCAAAACATAGGAAATGAACATTTCTTTACAATACGTTGGCAGAAACCCACGGTGAAGAAAGGCTACATTTCATACATCTATAACTATACACATTGTAGATCTAACTTTCATGTAATGTATAAAATGGCTTGTTGAATTCTATAACTAGAAGTCCATGTTAAGAGCATGATTTCCCAGACTAATGTTTGGCCGAATTTTTCTATCTTTAAGAGGCAGTGTAGTGTTGTTAAATGGCCGCTAAGGAGGAATGGTGTGGCGTTTTGTTTTTGAGAGATGCCATAAACAATTTGTGAAGATGCCCGCCATGGCAGTGCCATAGGCCGCTGGGATGTTCATATGGAGGACTTTTGACCTTCCTCCATATTCTGCCATCAATAACACTGCTGAAGTTTTTTAAGCATTATAGGCTAATGAATTATAGTATGGTATAGAAGTTTGGTGAAATAATTGTGTGCTAATTTCAAAATTTGCAGACTAGCACTGCAACTGTTGATGTTATTCCGTTGTTCCTAGAGAAATCTCATGATCTTGAGATTGATTCCGAGGATTTGATTATCTCGTCTCCCTTGATTCATGGAGAACAGAAAGGACAAACTCAGCGTATAGTTTGCATTCATCATATACCTACTGGGATAACTGTCCAATCCGCTGGTATGCATATATTTGTGTTAAAATGTTTTTTTTTTTTTTTTTAATCTAATTTCTTATTCCTTTCATTTATATTCAAGTCAATTTGCCAGAATTTGCAAATGAAATTGCTATGCCTTATATGACTGCTACAATTTCCTTTTAAGGCCATGATGTAATTGTGTTTGTATTTGTATTAAGTTTAAATTACACTTTTGTCCCCTTAAGTTATTTTTAGGTTTCGTTTTGGTCCCTTAAGTCTGTTTTGTTTCACGTTAGTCTCCCAGGTAACAAACGTTATACAAATTGGTCCCTTAAGTTGTCTTCGTTTCATTTTGATCTCTTAAGATTTGAGTGTTGGACACTTTGGCATCTTAAGTTATAAATAAATATTAAGAAATTTTGGTCCTGATAGGATGAACTAATGTGTTTAAAGTTTGTTACTTTTTTTTTCAAGATAAACTAGCCAACCAAATTGACAGCAGAGAAAATCAAACCAAGACCTTGAGAAGGAGCATACTCCAAGGTCCCAAGCTAACACCACAAAGTTTGTTACTTAAAGGATCAAAGTATCAAATTTTAGTAAGTGACCAAAATGAAACAAAAAAACTTAAAACCAAATTGTATAATGTTTGTAATTTAGCCTTGTATAAATTTCACTCATAGGTGAAATAATCTTTTTTTGCTCATAATTTCCTTCTTAACTACATTCCCTGCAAATCCATTGATAGGATCATAGGACTAAATAATTACCAGTCCATTTTTTTTTTGTTGGAAAAAAGTAAAGCATAAAAATGAGGATTTTAACTAAATATCAATACTTTGTTTTTCTTTGTGAAGGTGAGAGAAGCCAGTTTGCAAATAAGATGAAAGCACTAAACAGATTGAAAGCTAAACTTCAAGTGATAGCAATTGAACAAGGAGTTGGTAGTATAAATGGTATAGTGAAGGATAAAATTGTGAATCTGTGGGAAGAAAAAACTAGGAGGTATGTATCTCATCCATACAAGTTAGTACATGATGTAAAGACTGGCATTGAGATGTCAGATCTAAATACTGTTTTGGATGGGAATATTGGACCTCTTATTGCAGCTCATATTAATACTAGAGAGAAATAATGTCATCATTTCCGAGTTGATGTTCATTTCCACAACTTGTTCTTATCCATAAATTATTTGGGATGATATACTTAGTATTTTTACTTTTTTGGTCAAGCAAATTTTTAGGATTTGCTTCAATTCTTTGGTGTCTGACCAAAAAAGGGTATCAAATCGTCCAATTTTGCCTGTACTGACATATTTTTGCTAATGAGTTGAATGTGAACATTACTGTATTCTTAATTTGGTTTTTTTTTTATTGCAAATATTAGTGGTTACTTAAAAGATTAATATTTGCTCAGTCATCTTGGTTTGAACGCATGATCTCCATCTCTTTTAACGCTTAGCTCCCAATCCACCGGTTTCTCTGGGGGATACTTCAATTATTTGGATTTTACTTTTTTTTTAATGGATTTTACTTTTTATGGTGTTCCAAAAAGGTCCGTTTGAATCCAACATTGAACAAGCATCAACGTTAAAAATTTTGAGGAAGAGTTTACCGTCCATTTAGGTTCACAAGACTCAAAGAATGAGTTTAAGGATACCCGATTGCTACAAAGAAAAAAACACTTTGGATGTAATCTTTTTTTTCTATTTTAAAACAAGAGTAGTGCAAAGCACACTACTCAATTTCCTTCAATAAAAGGAAGATGCATACAACAAAGAAAAGCAGAAAAACAAACTAGCCTAGAAGCTAGTAAATCTAAAATTGGGCATTCCCAACATGTTTCTAACAACTTCACTTCTAATGACAGTAGGGGGATAGTTCCACCAAACAAACTCATTGCAATCTAAGCCTAGGCTAGCTAAGCTATTAGAACAGGAGTTTCCTTCCCTAAAGATATGAGATACCAAGAAATTCATACTCTTTGTGAGCTCTAAGCAATTAGCCCATCTGTTTCTTAGAGAACAAGGAATCATATGAGCAGCTTTGAAGGCCATTACCAGAAGCATCGAATCAGTTTCTAGCCATATGTTCATCCAATTATTTTGGTTTGCTATTTCAATTGCAAGCATGGTACCATAGCTCTCTGCAACAAAAGCAGATTCAGTAACAAGCTTTTGAGCAAAGCAGCCCACAGTAGACCCAAATGAGTTTCTAAAAATGCCACCACAAGCTGCTTTAAGGGCATTCTTCAAAACAGCCCCATCTGTGTTGACTTTAAGCCAGCTTGATAGGGGAGGATGCCAAATAACTTCTTTAATGATTGAAGCCTTTGGAGGGTGAATGTTGATTTTGAGGGCTTGAAGGAAAACAAATTCTGTCATATCAACAGCTGAAGACTTAACAGTTTTGTTACCAGAGAGTGTTGGAGATTATAATGTTAATTGCTGATTTCCAGTTGATCTTCTTGTTTTGGAATCTATTTTGGTTTCTGACATACCAAATAGTGTTGAGAATATTGTTCAAGCAAGAGATGATGGTAACCTTACATTGGGGGGTCCACTTTCTATCACACAGCTTCCAAATGTCAGAAATATTGTTCAAGTGAAGAGGAATGCTGAGAATGGAGGCCAGCCAAGACCAGATATTAACTGCAAATCTACATTGAGAGAAAAGATGCAGAGTAGATTCAGTGTGATTTTGACAGTTGTTACAGATGGAAACTATGTAGCAGCCTTTTTCCATTAATTTTTCATCACTTTGGATGTAATCAATGTGCAGCAATCAATTAATCAATTCACATGGAATTGATATATTAATTAGTTCTCATTGTATTCACCTTAGATTACCTCTTATACTCCCTCCAGTCCCAAATATGTGAGAATGATCCTTTTTTAAATGTATTGAATAATTAACATATCTCACCTATAATATAAACTAAATACATCATAGATTCAATGAACCTTGAAAAAAAACTTCTCTTATATTTAGGACTGGAGGAAGTATTGTAACAAAAGTTTTGCTTATAAAAAAAATGAAGGAAAGAGATGGAAAAAAAATGAAAAATGTTACTCCCTCCGTTCCATTATAAGTAAGCTTTTTGTTTATATCACACATATTAAGAAAAATGTATAAGTGAAAGAAAGAAAAAAAATGATTTTGAGTGTCATATCAAGTATTGGTGCGTTCTCCATTATCATAAATGCAAAGTAGAATATATTGAATTGAGAGTGAAGAAGATAATATTAATTTGAGTTATAATTGAAAAATTAATAATTAATATTGTATTAAAAAATGTAATGAGTCAATTTTTTTGGATTTTATTTTTTTTTAAATTTATAATTATAATCCTACAAGTTCTTCCTAAAATTTCCTTCCAAAAATTTCCCTCCAAAGTTTCCCTCCATATCATTTTATTAATCAAATAAAAAATGAAAAGAAAAAAACCCACTACCCATGTTTCCTTCCATAACTCTATTTCTACTAATTTTACCTATTAATAATTAATTAATTAATAGTTAAAATAGGAAATAGCTTTTTTTTGAGGGAAGTTAAAATAGGAAATAGCTACCATTCTATTAATTAAGTTAAACAATGAATGAAGAAAAAAAAACCACTACCCACATATCCCTATTAATTCAATTAAAAAATGAAAAGAAAAAAAATACCACTACCCACTTATCCCTCCAAACCTCTCTTTCTAATGAATTCATCCATTAATTATTAATTTTTTTTAGATTAAACAAAAAATGAAAATAAAATAACCCACTACCCATGTTTTCCTCCACAACTCTATTTCTACTAATTCACCTGCTACTTACTTAATTAATTAATAGTTAAAATGGGAAATAACTAGCATTCCTCCAAAAATTTCCCTCTAAAAACTCAAGTTCTTCCTAAGAAAATCCCCTCCAAAACTCTTTCTATTATTAGTTAATTAAGTAATAAATTAAATTAAAAAAACCATCTTCCCATTATCAATTAATTAAATTAAAAATAAATTAAGTATCTCACTAAACCACACCACTTCTAACTTCTCCTACAAGTTCTCCATCAAACATTTCCCACATTTTCCACTAAAACTCTTTTTGTATCCACTTTGTTCAACAAATATATATATATATATATATATATATATATATATATATATATATAATGTAGTCATTACGTCCCATGTAGTGGAAAATAGATTAAAGTTGGTTTGAAGAGCTCCGGTTTTCTAGGGCTTGCGAAATAGGGTTTACTCCCTGCTCCGGCACGGTGCTTCTCCCTCTGGTGGCTGCCAGTTCAGTTTCTTCTCTTTGCGAATATGCAATCGCACTAATGCCTACCTGCGTTACAAAGATTGGTTCACGTATTCTCATACTTAGAAACTTTTTTAGGGTTTCACTATCAGTCCCTGTTCGTTAGGGTTTCACTTCACGCAAGCATTGTCTGTTCTATTTTCTGATCTCTTCTGGTTCGATTAACTCTCAGTTTGTGGTCGCAGTTCTGCCCTCCGCCATGTTTGATTGGCAAGCAGAGTTGTCGTCGACTGTTCCGGTTCCAGTTGCGTCGACTGCAACACCTGATCCTAACTTGGCTTTAGCAATGGTCGCACATAACACTCCAACACCAACCGCCATTCCAAGACCATCATTCGCCCAGGCTCTGCGTGGCTCTAAGGTTACCTACGCTGACCCCTTACCAACGCATGTTATTCTTGGGGAAACTTTGTCAATACAGATTACAAAAGATGCTTATTTTCGAGGGTTGGCAGCTTGTCGAACTAATCTTCGTGGTAGGCTGATGCTAAACAAAGGAGACAAACCGTACTCTTCAAAGGATATTTTTGCAAAGTTTCAGTCAATATGGAAAGTTTCTGGTCCGTGGAGCCTTCTCTCGTTAGGTAGGGGATTTGATGAATTTACCTTTGCATCTCAAGAAGACTTGCGCAAAGTTTGGGCTGTTGGAACCGTGAATTTGATGCCCAAAGTGCTTTGATTATTTGAGTGGTCGAAGGACTTTAATATGTGTACGCAGCGTCAGACACATGCTCAGGTTTGGATCCGACTTTGGGAATTGCCACAAGAATATTGGATGGAGAGGACATTGTATGAGATAGCAGGGGCGGTCGGTACTCCGTTGCTCATTGATCACGTTACTCAGAATCGTATCTTTGGTCATTATGCAAGGATATTGGTTGATTTGGATCTTTCGAAGGGGATTTTTTAAGAAGTGATGGTGGAAAGGGAGGGTTTTGCGTTCCCGGTCTCTATGGAATATGAAAACTTACCTGAGTTTTGCACGCAATGTAAAAGTATTGGCCATAACGTTAATTCTTGTCGTTGGTTGCATTCGAGGAAAGTGGACAAGCAAGCTGATACATTGATAATGGAAAGAAGCTTATTAATTACCAAAAACAAAGAACTGAGTGGAAACCAAAAGATAATCCGGATGGAGTTGGTTCTAAGATTGCCTTTGAAGCGCATCAGCCAAAGGAAATCCAACAGAAAGAAGCTTTGATGGTTGATACTCAACAGGAAGCTGAGAAAGTTATTCCAGATAAGGTCACACAAGTTCAAGCACCTGAGGTCACGGTCCCCATGGTAACACAAACAACTGCCGAAAATGTTACATCCTTTGTAGCACAAGAGGTCACAGTTAGAAATAATGAAATTCATGAAGAGCAACATTCCCTTCAAAATGTTGTGCCTTCTAGCAGATCTTTCAGCGTGCCTCTTTAGAACATCCCGGATGAAATTGTCCGCCCCAGATTGTTAGAGATGATATAGAACCACTTCTTACTCTGGCCTCCGATTTCCCGAATATACATATATTGTGGCCAGGGAGGAAGATCCGGTGGATCCAGTACTACAAAAAGAAATGGAGCTTGTGAAAGATTCTTTGCTAACCGGTGTTACAACAGATGTCCCATTCACTCCTTATCTGACAAAGGTGCAAAAGAAAAGGGCGGCCAAGGCAACATATGCAACCCGTTCTCAGGGTCCCCTACCTTGTTCCCAATGAAGATTATATATTGGAATATCCGCAGAGTAGGTAATCATGACTCCCGTATAGGTCTTAGTGAATTGTATCGCGTACATGGTCCGTCATTGGGATTCTTGGCGGAGCTAATGATTTCTTTATGTTCTGTTCCTAGATGGTTTTGGTCAAATATTAGGATTACTAAACATTATTCTAACAACAGTGGTTCCTTGTTACCTAACCTTTGGGCTTTTTGGGGGGCCGACTGTGATTTTGTGGTGCGGTATGATTATTCTCTATGTCTGGTGTTGGAATATGTCTGTAATGTCAGGAAGATTTATATAGCGGGAATTCATGCAAGCACAAATTATTTACATCGTCGACAACTTTGGGTGGAGCTGTTAGGTTTACAAAAAATTTATGTTGCACCGTGGATATTTGTGGGGGATTTTAATGCCATTTTGGGTGCTCAAGAGAAGCGTGGTCGAAGGCTTTCGCCTTCAATATCTTGCAATGATTTTCTTGGTTGGACTAATGCGAATCTTTTACTGCACCTTGATACTGTTGGTGCTCTTTACACTTGGAATAACGACAGGTTGAATTCTGACACAATTGCTCTCCGTCTAGATGATCAATTTGCAATGAAGCGTGGACGAATTTTTGGGGTGCTACAACTTGTACTTCTCAAGTTCGAGTTCATTCCAACCACAACCCTCTTTTATAGAAAATGGATGTCAATGTAAATAAGAAGCGCAAATTCTTTAAATTTTTTAAAGTTTGGAGCTCCCACGACGATTGTCGTCGTCTTGTGCTGGAGACATGAAATAAGAATGTGGTGGGGACTGGTATGCGCCGCCTACAGCTGAAATTGGTGTGTGTCAAAGAGGCGTTCAAAGTGTGGAACAAATCTATTTTTGGTGATGTTCATAGGTAGCTCGACCTTGCAACTTCAGAGGTGATTCGAATTCAGCAACTTATTGACGAACACGGTGTTGATGATGATTTATATGCGCAAGAATTATGTGCTCAATTACTTTTGACGAAAGCATTAAATTGTCAAGATCAATTTTGGCGTGAAAAGGCTAGGCATCAACGTTTTATTTATGGTGACAGGAACTCTGCTTATTTTCACAGGTTAGCTAAAATAAAATCTTCTTTTATGCCAATTTCTCTGTTGATGGAGGGAGAGGTGCGTATAACTGAGCCCCGTGATATTGAAAATCATGTGCTACAATATTTCCAAGGTATTTTGGGTGTTGATAATTCGTGCATTCTGAAATTCTAGCGCACTTGTTTTAATATGTTATGTAAAATGTTTCAACTTTTATAATGTTCCGTTCAATGTTCCAACATCACGAAATAAACAGAAATAAAAACAAGAAAATAAATGACAAGAAAGTAAAGAACATAGTGAGTTTGTTGACCCAGTTCGGTGACAAACACACCTACTCTGAGGGCTACCAAGCCAGGAAGGAAATCCACTAGTGTAGTCCTTATTCTATAGCTCTCAGCAAACTCCTCGTTTACACTAAAGATTTAGGACCTACCGGTATAGACTTCAACCTAGGAACTCCTAGATCTGAGATCCCATCTCACTATCCTATGGTCAGTCACAACCCCTGTGACCTATCAGACCTAAACACAAACTCAAAGATGAAGTTACCTTCAAACAAACAACTAGCACCTTGTTTCACATCTTTGGTGTAGTACACAAGAGTATCAAACTCAACACACAGTCCTAAACATGTATCACAAACGATACAAGAAAGGGTCACAATAAAGGTTCTAAACTTGCATCAACGTGATAAAAGAGTAGAGCACATGTAGACTCAAAACCCTAAAAATCTAAACTTGTTAGAATGACGGCTTGAATAGTTCATTAGGTCTTGAAGTCTCCCTTATATACTGAAGCAGCTTGGGCCAAATACTTTAGTTGGACTTCATAACAAAGCAGATCGGTTTAGCCAATATGCAAAACAGAAATTAGAAACAAGTATGGAAAGTCCTAAAATGTCGGAAAATCTTTAGGATCGTCCAAAATAAATACAAATATTTCCTAAAATATGAATACTAATTTAGGAATATTCCACAACTGATTCTGTAAAGATATGCGCGTTGCTTGGTCAATAAGATAAGGAAATATTGTTTCCTTAAACAATAAAGAGCGGGCGTACAAATAGGCATGAACCCAGGCACACTGAACCGTGCCAGGATGTTGGAACAATGTATCCAACATCTTACAAAGATGCCTAAACACATGTTGGAACATTGGTTCCAACAACACAGTCAAGGATATTTGTTTTAGCAATAATGCAGTAAATACAAATACCCAACAATCTCCCCATTTGACAAATTTTTGGCTAAAACAAATTAAGGTCAAGTACAAAGAATATAGAGGGATACATAAGACAACCATTTCTCCAAGTAGCATGAACACATACCTATGAAGAAACAACTAGCACACACAACCTAAAGGGATACCTTAGATACACTTCCTCAAGTCATCAAGAACACATATTCAAGAAGAAGGTGTAGCATGACAGTGTCACTAAAGAGATATCAGAAGTGTGCATACAAAAATACCTCACATAATCTTCAATTACAGCTTCAGCTGTAGAGGTATTACACTTATCAGATACATGCAGCGACGGATAAGATATTAACATAGTCTCACAAGAGCATAGGAAAAATAAATTCATATGCTACAGACAGGAAACATAAGTTTCCATACATATTGGATATTCCCACATCCTTCACTACATAGAGTAGAGGAAAAAGTAAATTTCTATGCTACACTAAAGGAAAATAAATTCCCACACATGTTTGGATGTTTCAACATCCTTCACAAAATCATACAGGAGTACCTGCCACACATAGAAACAAGGAAAAAATAAATTTCCCATACCTACAGAGTACTGTCACCAACCAACCATAGAAGCAAGGGAAAAATAATTTCCCATACTTACAAGTGACAGACATGGATGTCTACAGAGTACTGTCACCAACCAAATATAGAAGCAAGGGAAAATAAATTCCCATACCTACAAGTGACAGACATGGATGTTTAAATATCTGACTCAACATCCTGTCAACCAGCTTGAACTAGCTCAAGCACACATAAAAGTAGATAAGGCCTTGGTGAAAATGTCTTCCAGTTGCTCCTCTGTGTCAACATGCTCAAGCGTCACAACCTTTTCTTCAACAAGGTCTTTGATGAAATGATGTCGAATGTCAATGTGCTTTGTTCTGCTATGTTGAATAGGGTTCTTGGAAATATTGATAGCACTTAGGTTGTCACAGTATAAGGTTAGGACATCTTGTTCAACATTATACTCCTTCAACATCTGCTTCATCCAAACAAGTTGAGAACAACTACTTCCAGCTGTTATATATTCAGCTTCAGCAGTAGATAGAGACACACAATTCTGTTTCTTTCTAAACAAGGAAATTAGATTATTTCCTAGAAAGAAACATCCTCCAGAGGTACTTTTTCTGTCATCAACACTTCCTGCCTAGTCAGCATCACAGTACCCCATCAGCTCAGAGTTTTCACTGTGTGAGTATAAAATTCCATAATCACTGGTGCTACTAATGTACTTTAGTATCCTCTTTGCACACACACCTACAACAAAAGTGATATCTGGCCTACTTGCTGTAAGATACAATAAACTTCCAATCATGCTTCTGTACATGCTTTGATCAACATATATACCACTTTCATCCTTTGTTAGCTTCAAGTGAGTGGCAGCTGGAGTTCTCTTGTGACCACCATTATCCAAGCCAAATTTCTCCACAATGTTCTTGGCATATTTACTATGGGAAATAAAGATAGTATCCTCCATATGTTTATCCTGTAGACCAAGAAAATAGGTCAGCTCACCAACTAAGCTCATCTCAAACTCAGACTGCATCTGTTGAATGAAATGTTGAACCATCGTGTTCGACATCCCACCAAATACAATGTCATCAACATATATCTGGGAAATCATTAGTCTTCCATTATCATCTTTCACAAACAAGGTATTGTCTGTTCCTCATTTCCTATATCCTTGATTAACAAGAAACTGAGTGAGTCTCTCATACCAAGCTCTGGGTGCCTGCTTTAAACCATACAGAGCTTTATTCAATCTGTAGACATGATTGGGAAAGTTAGGATCAATAAATCCTTTAGGTTTTGTTCAACATAGACTTCTTCATTCAAGTAGCCATTTAGAAAGGCACTCTTTACATCCATCTGGAACAACTTGAATTTGAGTATACAAGACACACCTAGCAACAATCTTATAGATTTCAACCTGAGTGTAGCCCTGAGCTACTAGGCTTGCCTTATTTCTGGTCACAGTTCCATGTTCATCAGACTTGTTCTTATAGATCCACTTGGTAGCTATCACATTCATACCTTCAGGTCTTGGAACTAAATCCCACACTTCACTCCTTTTGAATTGATTCAGTTCTTCTTGCATTGCTTCAATCCATAACTCATCAGTCAGGGCTTCTTTGACATTCTTTGGTTCAATCTTGGACACAAAACAGGAGTTGACAATGACTCCCACTGATCTTTTGGTTAAGATTCCTTGATCAGGATTCCCAATGATTAGGTCTTGAGGATGATTCTTCTGAACTCTTATAGAGGGACCTTTAGTAGTGGAAGTCTGATCTTGCTCAGATTCATTCACCTGGACAGGTGCATTTGTTTCCTGAACAGATGTTCCAACATCAGAATCAACATCAAGAACTTTTTCTTTAGGCACATCATCTATTACTACATTAATAAATTCCATCATAGTTTCAGTTTTGGAATTAAAGACTCTATAGACTCTGCTGTTTGTGGAGTAACCAAGAAAAATTCCTTCATCACTTTTAGGATCCATCTTTCTTCTGTAGTCTCTATTAGACAAGATGTAGCACTTGCTACCAAACACATGGAAATATTTGATAGTAGGTTTTCTTCCTTTCCATAACTCATAGAGAGTTGTTGTGGTTCCAGCTCTTAGGGTAACCCTGTTGTGAATATGACATGCTGTGTTCATGGCTTCAGTCCAGAAACGATAAGGTAAGTGTTTTGCATGAACTTGCTACCAAACACATGGAAATATTTGATTGTAGGTTTTCTTCCCTTCCATAACTCATAGAGAGTTGTTGTGGTTCCAGCTCTTAGGGTAACCCTGTTGTGAATATGACATGCTGTGTTCATGGCTTCAGCCCAGAAACGATAAGGTAAGTGTTTTGCATGCAGCATGACTCTGGCAGATTCTTGGAGAGTTCTGTTCTTTCTTTCCACAACACCATTTTTCCGAGGTGTTATAGGATTGATGAGCAAAACCGCAAGTGTACGGTTTTGCCGAAGTAGTAAAAAGAGAGTATCGTTCCAACAGGGAGTTGTTTAATTTGATTTACTTTTAGAAG
>Ga0315913_1003642_pt1 | contig 18519 bp, 12 predicted proteins | sample MpolsnodulesMG_FD_207736 | JGI IMG/M metagenome (GOLD analysis project Ga0315913, IMG submission 207736) | Medicago polymorpha root nodule microbial communities from Los Angeles, California, United States - small nodules | ecosystem: Host-associated > Plants > Roots > Nodule | place: USA... | reverse complement strand
CCCTCCAAAACCTGATATATCCTCTCTTTTATTAGCAATTAATTAAATGAAAATTGCTGCCACCACTCTAAAAAAAATTCCACAAAGCCACGTTTAGAAAACAAATCCCTCCACACAAATCAAAAAAGTTCCCTCAAACCCATGTTTAGAAGAAAAAAATAGAAAAAAAAAATGGAAAGGTAATTCAAAAAAATAAACGTGAGGGCAGAAGTTTAAAAAAAGAACATGTATTAGTTAAAAAATAATAAAGCAAAATAGTAATAATAATAATAATAATAATAAAGGCAACCGTCACATATATTGCCTCCCCACCACTCCTATTCACTCTCCACTAATTTTTTCTCTTCAAAATCTCCAATGTAAATTAGGCTTTATTTCTCATACATGATAACACACTCACGTAACCTTTTTATCTTTCTCTCTGTACTAACTATCATCACCACTAATTCATTTCATTTTCAAACTCAACTTCTCATGTCACAAGATCATTCAAGTTTCAAGGTTCTAAACATACTGTATTTTTATTCAATATCAACATGCTACACGGGGAGTTAAATGTTCTTCAATTATGTTGTCTATTTTTTTTATATTTTTTATCAATCTAATGTATTCTTCACTTTTCCTTCTTCTGTTATTTTTTTATCCTGTTTTCCTACTCCTTTTTTTTCTTTTCATTTTTCAATTATCCTTTTTCTATTATTTGTTTCTCTTTGAATACTCTTTTTTTCTTCATTTTTTGTCTTATTTATTATTTGGATTAAAAGACTAATGATCTTTATTGGTTGGATCATGCAGTGATATTAAAACTGAGAACGAGTATACATAAAGTTTGCAAAATTGTCTTATTTCGTTGTCTTATATATGGGATAATTTATGCTCTTTTCAAAAAGGTATAACTTATGCTAATATTTTTTTTTCAACCTTTTTTTGATTGATCTTAATTTGTAGGCATTCACGATTGAATGAAACAATGAATCGAGGAATCAAGGCACAAAAGCAAATAGAAGACATCAATATGTAGGTTAAATGCAAGGTTGTAGACATCAAGGACTTAAACTATATATATGATCTATTTCCTATCTTTCTTCCCTTTAAAGAGAACATTCAGGTTCGATTTATTTTAGGGTAAATGCCTCTTTTCGTCCCTGTAATATTAGTGAATTCCGGTTTTAGTCCCTATAAAAAATATATTTAGATTATGTCCCTGTAATTTCAGATTCTTCCACTTTTGGTCCCTCCTTTCATTTTATTTTTTTGATAAGCAAGGAGAGAGGACATACATCAAGAGGTAACATCGACATCCCAACTAAGTTGGCACCTCGAGAAGCCTCCATCCTATGCCGTCAAACTCTAAAATTTTATTAAAAAAAGGGGAAAAATAATTACAAAGGAGGGGGACTAGGCCAAAACATTCCAAAGAAAAAACAGATAGCAAGAAAAAAAAACAGAAAAAACACCCAAAAATAGATTATGGAAATCTATAATTTGGTAAACCATAACTATCCCTAAATAAATCAACAACTCTCATTAGGGAGAGAAGACAGCTAAACTGAACCCTCTAACATTCCAATAGAGAAAATTCATTGAGCATTTGTAGAGTGATCACCCCTAGCACGGGTTTTAGTAGGCTGATTCCCCACGACTTGCTGTAATTTTAATTTTTGCTTTTGTTTCCTTGTTAGGACCGGTGTGAAGTCTTCGACAACTGATCTCTCATCATATTGACGAACCCGAGCCCACAAGTGTAAACCATGTTGAATATTTTTGTTGGGATGAACTTCTTGTTGTTGAATTTCGACAGCCACATGCACATCTTGATTTTGTGTTAAAGTATTATTAGCATCTGCTTGCGCAACCTCTTCAGTCCCCTCAATGGGTTTCTCTACAGCCTCATGGGTCACTAAAGACTTATCAATGGAACACGCAGCCATGGGGGAACATTGTGGAACATAATGCATGTCAACGTGCTCAACCAAATTATATGTCTGAACATGTATCGATTCCATAGATACCTCATGCATGCCATCGTGCTCAACAATGGATGAATGTGGTACATGCTCATGGGAACCCGGAACCCTTGGGACTCTCCATTAGCTCTCGCGGGGTCGAATGATTATGTTCTACACCATCAAAGAGCGTAAAAGTAACATCTTCAACCATGGGGATCATCACCTCCTCCCGCAATGTCGGATGTGACCGCTCCACTCTCGGAATGCACGTCATCGTGCGCAATTGGGGAAATAAACTCAATCACTGGCGTAGCTTCTAGAAACTTCTCACTAGAAATATTGTCAAACACGTTGTGTAATGGGAAGCTGAAAGATGTTGATGACAAAGACGTCCTGGGCGCAGGGACCATCATCTGAGAAGTAGCCACTACTGAAGTAAAGGTGTCAACCGACCCCATGTGTGAGCTAGAAGTAATAGAAGAGGACGAAATGGAAGTCGGGATAGCCATAGAAGGCGAAGCCAGTGTTGCAGGGGCAGAAGTAACCGGAACTCTCTGAGAGGTAGTAACTGTCAAAGTAATCGGAGCCGGAACCCAAGTCCAAGTACTGCCATTGGCTGAAGTGGAAGCTCCCCCATCATTCTGCAGTCGAGATGGTTTAGGGGGCGCTGCCTCAGCCACAATAATTTGTTTCCCACGATCATTCTTATGCTTTGGCGGTTGAGGATGTAACCAACGACAAGTGGAGACATTATGTCCAATAGAGTAACAATGATGGCAAAACAACGATCTCCTCTCATATTGAACTTCCACTTTGAAAGCGAATCCCTCTCGCTCCACAAGGATCTCATCATATGCTCTCTTTGATAGGTCAATGACAACTAAAATCCGAGCATAGTGACCAAAGGTGCGGTTTCGTGTCGGTCCATCAATGTCAATCGGAGTGCCAACCGCACTTGCTATTTCCTTCAATGTTCTCTCCCGCCAATACTCCTGCGGTAACTCAACCAAACGGATCCAAATAGAGACATGAGTCTGTTTCTGAGCAAGATATTTGAAATCTTTGGTCCATTGAGATAGCCTTAACAAACCCGGCTTGAGATTGATTGTGCCTGCTGCCCATATTTTACGAAGATCCTCAGCCGACTCAAAATGAAAGTCATAGCATCCCTTTCTGAGAGGGACCATTTTCCAGACCGCCAAAGTTTTCCAAAGCTTTCCTAATTTTGTACTTAGGTCACGTGCTGAATACAGCTTATCTCCCTTGTTTAGAGTCAATCTAGCCCGTAACATATTCTTGCATTCCTCTACACCTCGTTGGTACTCATCCTGGCCGATGCGGATGCTCAAAGCATCGCCTTTAATGCAAGGAGTTCGGAACGGACTGTCATCATTCTTAGCCTGACCTGTCAAAGCTGCTGCAAATGTTTTCGTTGGTAATGCTTGTGATTGCACCATTGCTGAAGGTGCGGTGTCGGACACACACAGCCAGGGGCACGTGTATGTCATCAATGGCCCGTCTTCAATTCACCAGACCCAATACTAGTTATGAGGAATGCGTGGTTCAACCTTTGTAATAGCTAAGGGCATTAGCGCAGCTGCGCAACCTCAAATGAGAGAATCAGGTATAGTGAATTAAGGAAGGAGAGAATGAAGTGCAGTAAGAAGATGACGTAAGAATACGCAACCAATACCGTGAATAGAGAATTGCTTGAATATTGAAAAGTAAACCAATCCAATCCAAGTGACAAAAAAGATGGTGATTTGGCCACGTGCATGAATTAATTCAAGGTGTATTGAATTTATTTTACTATATTTTATTTTCATTATAAATTGAAGCATTTCAAAATACACCATAAAATAAAATTATGTTTTCATATAGTTGATTGATAGAATAGAAAAATAATGTTGAAAAGTTGAATAGACATAAAGAAATATTAGATGGATTGAACATTAATATACACCATAACAATGTCTTGATGTAGAAGAGCGTGTAAAAAAAAATCAACACGTTCAGTACATGGAGAAATTAATTGGCAGGTGAAAAAACATGGTGGTGGGGGACATAGTGGGGTTTTCACGTAGCAAGGCAAATGTCATTTTCAGGAATAAAACATTCCAACTCCTCTTTCATGGGAATAAAAATGGGGAGATCATGGGTTAAAAAATTTCCTAGGTATAATTTGTTCCCAGGTATATTTTTCTTTAACCTTCTACCAAACATGGGAAAGTGCATTACCATCCTCATATTTTCAGGGATAAATTTTATAACCCAGAAACAAATGCCCCCTAAGTTTAAGAAAACTTTTCATGTTGGTTTGGTTAAGCGCATATGAAATTAAAAGAAACCGATATTATTTATCAAAAACAACAAATTGTTATTGTAACCAATATCTTAGAACAAATTTTTTTTAAACCTGCTATACTCACTTTTGTCTCAACAATAAGAAATTTTTTTTATCAATAGTAACTCAACGAAACATATAAGCACATTGCACGGGTAGATGTCTAGGGACCAAATGATTTGCACACACCCGAATTTTTGAACACAATTGTTGCTACTGGTCTTCCAAATCATAAGTTGACATTAAATGTTGGAGTACCGATAATGCTATTGAGTAATATAGACCAATCTTTTGGGATGTACAATGGAACTCGACTAATCATCACAGATATGGGAAAATATGTTCTTGAAGGAAAGGTTATATCAGGAACGAATGTTTGCAACAAGATTTTTATACCTAGATTATCGAATAATTCCAATCAAATTTCAAAGGAGACAGTTTCCTTTGGCAATTTCATTCGCAATGACTATTAATAAAAGTCAAGGGAGATCTTTAACACATGTTAGAGTTTATCTTCCGCAATCTGTTTTCTCACATGGACAATTATACATTGCAATTTCAAGAGTTACATAAAGTAAGGAATTGAAAACTCTTAATAATTGATGATGAAGGTCAACATACAAACACTACTTCTAACATAGTTTATAAAGAAGTGTTTCAGAATTTAAATTAGGTACTCTTATATTTAAATGAGGAACTATTAGTTTTTGAACTTTTTTTTCTTCAGTATTCTATCTCTCTCCAACGTCAAATACTTCTCAGTTTACTATTGTAAAACTAAAGTGCTTTGTTACATTTTTTTAAGTTTATGCAATTTTCATTTTCAATGACTCGCATAATGTTAGAAATTATCGTTGTATTTAAAACTATTTCATTACATTAAAATAATTATCGAAAATCTCCTAATCTAATAACAATTGTTCTACAATTATTGTCTGTGCGGGTCGAGGTCTAGTATATAGAATTAGGTTATGTGTTTTGGCGGGATTACTTGAAAAGAAAAATAAAATTGGCGGGAACTGTGCCAGGAAAAAAAATGGTTTCTACATGAATCGATATGTGGGTAGTGAACGGTAGCTCCGAAAGTGGTCCAAAAGTTCAATTTCTTTCCTTCCAAAAAAAGATAGTTCTATCATCAGGAACTTTATTAAAATTGTGTTTGACCCTACTTCTTCTTGAAAGTAGAAGAGAAGTGGAAAATAAGGAGGGCCAAACATGCTTTTAGTAACCTCTGATGTTAGGTTCATTGGGAAACAAGCCAACATAGTTACTCATAGTTTAGCAAAGACGGGTCTGTGTCATGCTAGTTTCCGTATTCATATTACGATTTCATCTTGTATATCTCTACTATTATTATAAATGAAATGCACTTAGTTTCTTTCTGTCAAAAAAATATTTGGGAACTGGTGGAGCATTGCACCAATTACTTTGGTTGTGTTCAGAGATAACTTCTTTGAAAATTCTTCATGTGGTGAACTAGTAAAATCTCTATGATTTTCTTATCTACTATTATCACAATATGTTTGTTTTACCATCCGTTTTAAAGAAAATACTTCAAAGTTTTTTACTTTCTATTTTCCTCCCCTCACATGCTTGTTCTTACGATAACCTTTGCAAAATAGTTGTGTTATTTGAATATCATTTATAATAAAAAAGTCTAAGTGGTAAACACAATTCAAATTTGTAGCTCATTCTATTGAGTACATGGTTAATAGATATGCAGATGTCAAAAGACGTTAATCACTTCTTTCATTCTTTGATGTGATTAACAAAATTTTAGTGTTCAAATCTACACGTAGTAAATGAAGTTACCATGCTTATCAACAAAACAAAAAATTCTTCCTGAATATAATTATATGTTAAAAAATTGTGATATTTTGACGCCAAAAAATGGTTGTCATTATGGACACCCTATCACCAAATGAAGAAAAGCCTAGCACACAAATCAATGCAGGGAAAAAAAATTATTAAAAATTAAGTAGATGTAATGGTGTGTACACACACGGTAGTTGACAACTATGATTGCCAAGCCTCTCACAAAAGAAAAAAAAGAGGGTGATATATGAACATTCATAAAATTGACAATATGTGTACACCGTATGGTCATATTCAAGATTTTAGACTAGCATGCAACCCAAAAAGAAATATTAAAAAAATGAAAAGGTAGTGGGGTCTGTATTTTTATACGTTGTAAGGACCCAGCTGACCAAGCTGGGTCACACCGGATTTTAGCGGACTAATTGCATATCCGGTCATGTAGCCTACCCGAACCGTTGCACCCTCCGGTTCCCGGGTCGGTCGGGTTTTAAAACACTGCTCTCGAACCATCCATTCACAAATATTAAAAGATATAGTGGGCTATAGAAAAATGATCACTACCCTCAGCCATCTCAAAGTCACAACGCCCTCTTTTTATGTTGTTGTCAATCACCCTATAGGGTTTAGTTCACCTCACACACATTTATATGTCTATTCTGTCCTACAATCTATGTGTGTAAAGTTTCTTGCTCCTACTTGTTCTCAGATGTTCCCACTGCCAACTCCCCACCTTCAAATTTCTCGCTAAACTTCTGAAAATAGGGTTGGATGAGGGTTTATACCTCTAAGAGGTCAACTTTGATCATGTAATTTTGGGTTATAGAACATACAAATGAACATTTAAATGAAGAAAAAAAATCATTATAAATTTTGGGATGATCATATAATTTTATGATTATTATTATGATTGTTCAGAAAATATACATTTAAAGCACTAGAAATTAGTAAGTGCCAAAAACTGAAAAAATACAAACAATAAATTAACAAAATAGCATATGTGTAAAATTTAAATTATTTCTTGCAAAGAAATTACAATGACCAGCTTTACTTGGGTCTCCGATATAGAATGTCATCTACGGACTCTTTTATACGGTTACCCACTTTGTTCAAGTTTTTTACAACACCATATGCCACTAGGGTAGCATTTTTCTGAAATCTGCACATTTAGAACATTCAAGTGTTAGAATCATTAGCTTCTACTACAATGTAATTACTCCAAATGAAAACTTCGGCTTGCCTGTTTAAGAATTCTTCTGCCGAAGTAATTGGAGGTTTACTGATTCGTGGTTGATGGGCTGGATGCTCACGGTCTGCACAAACAATGACCAAAAACACAACAAAACAAAACACTTACAGAAAGAAGTACAAATAAAAAATAGAAGAAAAGAAGAATCTGATTCAACCATCCATGCATAATCCTTCATTTATTTAATGTGAGTGAGTTTACTGTTGGCTTATTTCATGTGAAATAGATGATGGCGATTATTTAGGAAGGCATACATAGCAGCACATATACAGAGGAAATAATTACACTACACATTTATAAATAGGATAGTGTTGTGTTTGCGGTAAGCCGGTAATACATTCCTGATGACATCAGTTGCCCCATTACAAGTGTGGAAAAGTCCACTGATAGTATAGGCAGAGAAAATTGCTTCAAAAGCAAGTGTTTTGGAAAATCTTTGATACAAAATTACCAGAAACAAATAATTCAATCAAGAGAAATTCTTAATGTTGAAAAGCTAACTGATACTCATGGAAAAAAAAAATATTTTTAAAGAAAATATAGATATTTATTTGGCAATTCCTTGGTATGTTGATAATAAACATTAGCACACACAATAAAGAACAAGTTGAGAATGTTAAAAAAACATTTAACATCTAAGATGCCCTACTGCTTCTGTGACTTGGTATGCACAATTCTCAGCTTAACACATGCACATCTTGGGAAAAGTTACCACAGGATAGTCATCCAAATATGCTGAGGTTTTTAAATCAACTACATTAATTCTTTTACTAAGTTAATGAGTAGTGATTGAAAAAGAAGGTAATGACATATGGGACTATAAACGGAAAAAAAAACGAGAAATTTAATACCGTTAGTTTGACGAGCATGAGCAGGAACTTGGCCAACAGGTGAAGTAGAAGGATTCACTTCCGAGACTACCTGAAACATGACCAATACTGTCAGAAACTTGGCCCACATTTTGATGGAGTACATTGAATTTATTACTTTTGCAAAACCTCCCCTAACCCACCATATTATAATTTTATTTTATCCGCCTTAGCCTCAAATTAATATTTGACCCGTATAACAAATTGTTGCTTGCTACAGATACATAAATCAATAAAGTTCACAAAATATGTCCTAACTCCCAACAAAACCCTTAAAACAAGATAAACTTGGTTTTTTCATGAGCATAAACTACAAAGGGAAGGAGGCTGAGATATAAACATAAACCCTTGAAACCTCAAGTCCAACGCAAAAGGGCAATTTTGCTGTTTTGTCCTGTGAGTCAGGTGGAGAATCTTTGTTGTCTAAGTAGATAGAGTACCCAATACAAGCATACTTGAAATTTGCAAGTTTGCGGCCCTCTTTAGAAGCTTCCAACTCACTTTCTCCCACGACATATGGGGGAACTGGTTATAAGAATAAGAACATAAATATCAAAATTCAAAACTTTAAAGGCATATAATGAAACAAGCAAATAAACAAACAATGACTAAATTCTCATAAATAAAGTAAATCACAGAACAAAAAGAAATAAAAAAGAAACAAAAAATTTAGTAAGCAAAATATCTGTTATGAATTTTTTTTTTTAAAACTCGGTATCCGATCCAAGGACCGACTAATCCGAGGGGACCAATCCCACCACCCACTTGCGGGGGCCCCGTTCTAAGCCAGAGTAAGGCTCTGTATGGACTTGCCCACCGAAATTGGCACCAGAGGGAATCGAACCTGAGACCTTGAGAGGAGCACACACCAAGATCCCAAGCCAACCACTAGGCCAACCCCAAATGGGTTATCTGTTATGAAAAATAATGTGATATTAATAAAATAGATATGTAATCTTGATGATCACCATGAGGACAAGTATGGATATAATTAGTAAAGTGGATGACTAAAATTAACAAATTGAAAAGTAAAATAAAATCAAACATAGTAAAGATACAAGGTAAAAGACACTTTATAAAAAAAAAAACAAGTATCTGTATTTAGATGACAAACCATCAGATATCCAAACTTCCAAACAATAACTTTCAAGATATTTTGTTTTTCAAACAGCGAAAATTTTATTCAAGCAAAGCCTGCACAAGCTAGCTAAAGGGCGAAAAACACGCAATACAACACGGGCTCCGTATATAGGCGAAACACCCGAAGTGAGCGCAAGGTACAACACAGCATCTACCCAAAAAAACACCCAACAAACACACCCAAACAGCCATAAAACCCCAAAACACACGCCCAAAATCCCAGCTGGAAAAGCATCTGACAGACAAATGCTAAAACCCAGACCTGCCACACCAGAACAGAAACACTACCAACAATACCACCAATACCAGAGACCAAATTTCCTGTCTAAGTGTTGTTATTGCATATGTTAGCTTTGTGAAAAAGTTAATAATCACAAGGGACAGCAAACTTTCTTAAAAAACATAGTGAAGATAGAAAAACCACCCATCACTTGTAAATCTTTCTTGACTAATAATTTAAATTATTCCAAAGGCATTTTCAGTCTGTTTGGCATGATAAATTTTAACATGGGATTCATTGTTTGGAGATTATAATAACATGGGATTGGGAATTGATTTTATTTGGAAATCCATCTAAGTGAGTTATCCATTAGACATCCTTTCAAATTTGACTAGATTTATTTTTGAAGTTTTAATTATTTAAAATGGACTATTTTACAAAGGTTTTGTCAATTTTACCAATTGTTCCTCTCATATGTTTCCCTTTCATTTTTCACATTTTGCTCATTCTCACGCTTCTTCCAAAATTTCAACCTCCTTTTATCTTCGCGAAGGATAGTCTCACTCATTCCATTTCCCAGCCCCCCTTCTTGCACAACAGCATTCTTGATGATTCTCACAAGGGAAAGGATTACTATGAGAGTGAATACCCTGGTACTCATTTTTAAATGATTTCAAATACAAGCTAACAAACTATCAAGGATTCACCAAAATTATAATCCAGATAGATTAAGGTTTCATTGAAAGCAACCACCCACTTTCCTTAAACACAACACAAGGAATGCAGTCTTATCTTAAAATGAGGGCTAGGTAGTATGTAGTCTGCTATGTAGTGTCTTATCATAAACACAACACATACGTGGTTACGTTCAATCACTTCCATTTTCTCAAATCACTACAGGTTCTATGTCGTGTTTGGTGCGATACGCTGCCTTTGTATCTTGTTTTATGCCAAAATGACATACATACGAAATAATAAGCTACATATGCACCAAAGAATAATATGTGAAATGCAAAGCTACTCGAAACATTCGATATTTCTTCATAAAAAGATCAATCTACCAAAAAATCAACATTGAAGCACCTAGATTTTTCAGCATCCTAACATATTCAAATTCAAACTCAGGTTCTTCAATTCCATTTACATCACCCCAATTGATTTTCCTATTTAGTCCCTCAAATGAAAAAATAAATATGCAAAATTTCATTTACACGCAGAAAAATCACAAATTTTCAAGCTCCGAGGCACAAAATTTCACTTCACGCATTTTCTGATTCTACCCATAAACAATTTCATATGAAAATCAAATCCCAACATATATATATAGAGAGAGAGAGAGAGAGAGAGAGATACCTTCCTGAAGCGTTCTGGACAAACCATAACAAGTTGGATTTTTAGATTTGGATTTAAGAACAGATGAGTAATAAGCACATCCCTTACACGATTTTCCCTTCACTGTTCTAGGACGATTAGGGTTAGGATTAGGATTTGAATCAGAATTAGGATTTGAATCTGGAATTGAATTAGGATTTCGTTCAGATGTTGGAGCTTGTTGTTGATCTCTTGGTTCCTCCATGAGTTTCGATTTTCTCTTCTTCTTCGCCAATCACACGAACTCAAACAAAACAAAACGCAACAATGATGGAAATTACACTAATCACATTACAAATCATTTGGGTTTGGGCTTTTCATTTGTTCAATTCTATTTCGATAGTCCCTTTTTACTCATACACGCTCCTCTCCTCTCTTTTTTTAACTTTTCTTTTACAATATAGCATTTGACCCTTTTACAAAAGGTTTGTCTATCTCTACCTCAGTTGGTAGGGATATTGCATATTATATACAGGTGTCGGGGTTCGAACCCGAGACACCCCACGTCTCCACAATTAAAAATTAAATTGTGTGAGCTCTAGTCACTAGGCTAATTGACCCAAAAAAAAAAGTTTTGTCTTTGTGACAAAAAAGGGATGAAAAACTTTTTCCTCCCTCCCCTTCCATCTTCTTGCACCGCGAATTTATCATTGCGTATCTAACATTTTGTTATAATAAGCATTATGTTAATATAAATCTATTATGAATTATTGATTAAATAATAATACGTGTTCAATGTCTTCGTAAATTTATGCTCATTTTAATAATTTATGTAATTGTTTTTCCCTAAAAATAATTCATGTCATTGTTTTAAAAAAATTGTTTAAAGACGAATCAAATTTTATAATATGAAATATAGCAAAGTTGAGTTTTGATTATATAATACGAACGAAAGTATTGTGAATTTTGAAGGTGAATGAAAAGTGAGGAGGGTAAAAAAAAATCTATATAAAAAGTAAAAAATATTCTTCATTAAGATTTTGTCTAAGCAGTTGGAAGCTTGAATTGAGAAAACAAAGTTGGACATATGACATGCATGGTCGGTGTGAACAAGATTTACACTAACAATCAATTGAAATATAGTAATTGGCCTTACAAATCAAGCCTCCATGATGATTCATTCACATTGCATGACAGTGCAATCATGTTTTACACCGTCAGTGCATAACCGTTGAACTCTAACAAAAAACATTGATTTAAACCGTAAGAAGCTCCCTCTTTGTTTTCTCTTCAAATTTCAAGAAAAAGAACGTTCAAGAAACGAAACAACCATGGCGGAAGAAGAAAACAATGGCGGAGAAAACGATGACGTTGACAGATTAAGCAATCTACCAGACTCTTTACTCTGCCACATCCTCTCCTTCCTCCCAACCAAAACCACCGTCCAAACAACCCCCCTCATCTCCCGCCATTTTCGCAACCTCTGGAAGACTCTCCAAACCTTCGATTTCGACGACGAGTATGAATTCAACGGCAAAACCGAAGACGAGAACACCGAGCATTTCATGTTCTTCTCCATCTTCGTTAACGCCGTCCTCGCTCAACGTGAGTCTCGACGCATACGTAAGTTCCGTCTTTCTTGCTGCCATTTCCATGAAGACGTGTTCTACACGTCCTCCATTGATACGTGGGTACGTACCGCCATTGGACCATACCTTGAAGAATTTTATATCAGTTTATGTAATTATGATGATGGCTTCAACCTCCCTCTCACACTCCTCTCTTGCTCTAACCTTGTCTTCCTCCGGTAAAGGTTCTTTCCCTTATTGTTGTTTAGGGTTATGTAAATTATTCTATTTTCGAGTAATAGTCGTTTTGGACCTCGAATGTCTAAGGAGTAATCATAATAGTCCCTGTCGAAATTCAAACCTAGTCCCTGTGCACTGTCAAAAGAGTCTACGTTAAATTGTTCTGTTAATATTATTGTATCAGTTCTTCAATATACTTACTTACTTATGGTCGTATTAATCCAGTAAATACTTAACCCTGTTTGGAATGAACTTATTTTGAGCTTATGAAAAATAACTTATTCAAATAAATAAACTTTTATATGAATTCATAAGTTCTCACTAACGAAAACTTTATCTTCATAAGTTGTTTTTTCATAAACTACCTTAAGAAGCTCATGAATAATAAATAAAAGCTTAATTATTTGCATAAGCTCAAAATAAGCTCAATCCAAACGGGCCCTTATTGTCATGTCAATCTTATTGTCACAATTAGGGATTCTTTTGAAATTTTGATACATTGAGGGATTATTGTGGCCTCGTTACACATTCAGGGACTAAAATGACTATCACCCGTTCATTTTTCATATTCATTGAATATCCAACATATTTAATTTATAATATAGACCAAATACACGTAAGTATTAGATGGAAAAATACATGACAAAACAGTGCACGACTAAATAGAATTGCGCCGGAGAGAGAGAATTTTTAATGTTGAAAAATGAAAATGGTATTTTGGAATTCTTGATAGTCTATATTGTGACAAAGTTGTCTCAGGTTTCGTGAGAGACAAGAATTCCTGTTCTTATCGAGTCTGGTCTCATGACATAAATCAGGGTACCAAAAAAGTTGTCAAGTTCGGTCCCTGTTTTTTTGCAAATCAAACACATCTTTTGTGTTGCAATGATGATGACATAACATTCTTGTAATGTAATGTAATGCCTTAATGTTTGGGTTGCAATGATGATAACATAACATTCATGTAATGTGCTTGTTCAAAAACGAAACATTTACGTAATGTACCTTAGTTTTTGTGGTTCCATTTTGTTGCAATGATGATGACATAACATTCATATGATGTAATGTACCTCAGTCTTTGCGGTTTCATTTTGTTCCAATTGAAAGACTCTTCGGAGGTTTGCTTACCGTCATTGAAAGGGCTGCAACTAATAGTGGGCGATGGATCTGATGCAAATTCTGTGAATATCCTTCTCTCTGGCTGCCCCATTCTCGAAGATCTGGAACTTTCCTTTTGTCACTATTCTTTCGCCAAGCTTCGGGTGCAAACTTCCTTATTGAAGAGGCTGGAAATCACTTTTGCGTATGAGGCTGGAGGTTGCATTGAGATAGACGCGCCGGGTCTTAAATACCTATGCCTGTCTAATGGCACTGCTTTTGGGAACCTTCACAACGTGAAAGAAGCATATCTTGCTGAGCTTTCCACTCCTGAAAGTGAATCTGTTTACCGTTTACTCAATCTCCTCCGAGCTCTCTCTGGAATTAAACATCTAATGCTGGATCATTACTTAACAGAGGTGACCGAAAAGTTTTCTATATTTATATGTTTTAATTATATATATATGTACTGTTTACTAATATTACATAATCACTTGCTGTTGTGTGTGTGCAAGCAGAGGCTATTAGATGCCCCTTTTTTAGATTTTCCAGAATTTTGCTATCTGCTTCATCTAGATATTGGTCTTCCCTCTTTCAACATGGTTATTGTGTTCAACATGCTTCAGAAATGTCCCATGCTACAAACTCTCATAGTTCTCCAATGCAAGGTTTGTCCTGTTCAACTAAAGCTTTGGTTCATGCTGTCCTTTAAGTTTGGTTCTAATGTGAGCTGTCCCTTGTTTCCAACAGGAACCACAACCAGTCATTGATGATTCATTTTCATATGGATGGGTGGGGAAGCATAAAACTGTTGCTAAGTGTCTCAAATCACCTTTATATCGATGGCTGGTTAAGCCTAATAGTGTTCCTACGTGTCTTGCATCGCACTTGACCTTTATTCACTATAAAGCTTTTCAAGGAAATATACACGAGTTGGAATTTATTCGCTATGTTTTGCAAAATGGACTTCTTTTGAAGACGATGGTTATTAATGGAATTTATCTGCTGGACCGACCAGAAGAATGGGTGGAGTTCATTTCTAATCTGCCAAGAGGATCTGCCATGTGCCAATTTCAATTTCACTGAGATGTATCACGAAAAGGTGTGAGCTTTCATCTTGTTTATTCTATGTGGCTTTCTGAATCAGAAACATGCTTAGCCTTCACTATTACCTGTCCCTTCTTTTTACATGCATTTTCTGGTGGAATACCGTAAATCAATACCCCGTAGACTATTTAATTTCTTTGATCTAACTATTTTCTCCTAACTAAATCTGAGGAAAAGAAGCCTGCAAATACAATTAGGCTTGGGAGCAGAAGCTATGTAGATTTTGTAGGCACTTTATATAATTATTAGCAAGACTGATGCTTTTTATCTCCAAAAAAACACATCACGAAGGTACAACAAATGAAAGATAAGTGTTAGATTTTGAATTGTTAGAATGCTCGGGGTAGATGGAAATGAAAAACTCAAGCTGCAGTTACACTTACACCCATCGTGATGTTGTGAGAAAAGTTTTCACGACACAGCATTTTCCTGCTAGTAATTGTGGTATGTGCAGCAACTCCTATGTAACTATTGTAGGAAGTTAGAATATGAGTAATTGATAGCAAAAATGAAGGCATTATTTGATGGGAAGGCAGTTCAAATGGGCTTTTAAATTGACGTGAACGGATTTCAAAATCAAATACAAACCTAGGTGTGACAGTAAAGCTGATGATGATGCACTAGCTAGAAGGATGACTCACACAACCATTTCAGTAGTACATTTTTCAAATTTATATAAGTGGGAAGATGATGCACATGGTGATAGTAAATTACACGTGATTATTCAAGACCTAATCTATGACTCAACTTTCACATCCATGATTTTTCTTTTAAAATAGGAAGTTGTTGTATGAAGGAAAGATAGTTCTTAGGAAATTCTACTCTTTCAGTAGTTTCACATTTCGACAATTGGAGACTGTTCTTGATTTTTTAAGACTTACAAAAGGATAGCATCCCTAGTATATTGGGAACGGATATGGAAAAATATTCAACAACTAGTAACCACTTGTACAGTGTCAGTCTGTCAACATAACAAGGATCAACTCAGGTTTTGGATGATACCATGCTAGTGGTAGTGGATTGACCCATTAATTATGCTCATTTCATTCCCCTTCCCTTGGCTAGCCTTATACAGAACGATATGTAGCAAAAGCTTTCTTGAAAGAAGTGTTAGAGTTCCACAGTTTTCCATCCAGTACTATATCAGATAGGGATACAAAAAATTCTTAGTCACTAATGGACTGAATTATTCTGAACAGAAGGAACGAAACATAAATTATGCTTACCATCCACACTTTGATAGTCAAACAGAGTTGGTGAATTGATGCGGGAGCTTATTTAAGGTGTCCGGCTAGTTCTAAATCAAAACTGTGGATCAAATGGTTAAGTTGGATTGAATTCTGGTTCAATACAAATTATAATACCACCACTCAAAGCTCCCTTTAAGGCTTTACATCTTAGAGATACCCTCAACTTCTTAAGGTAACAACCTTCCCTTCTTTGGTTTAAGAAGTCAATCAAATGACGACTGACAGGGACACCATCCTAAATGATTTGAAAGGTATCAGTGTGTTGTAGTCTCTATTCAGTAGATTAATTCTAACACCTTGTTGGCAATTTTGGAGGGGATCGTGCATATTTAAAGATTAGCATTCCAATCATTTTGCTAACATTCTTATACTAGATTACCATGTGCAGCTAATTGCCTAGCACATATAATTTGTTGTTTTTTCAATTGTTACATGTTATCAATCACCGTTACTGTTAGTAGCAATTTCTGATTTCTGCATATAAGTAGTGAATACAATCTTTTTCTTTGAGAGTCAAATTTGCTGTATTCTAGTACCTCTAAGCAAGTTCAATTTCAAATTAGTCAATATGACAAATTCTAAATCTATACAATGTTAACATGAATGAGTATGTTTTAGTGTTGCTTTTCTTTCTGTTGTGAGTAATTAGATTTTGAAATTGTCTCTAATTAATCATTGCTAATAATTCAACAGCAGAAAAGAAGACACATGGGGAGCCAGGTTGATAAAGAGGATACTTTAGAAGCATAGAAGAGATTATAAAGGTAGAAAGACTCAAAATACTTGGCTATTGGTTGAAACATTTGTTGTTGATTGATTGGGTTTAGAAGAGTTTGAAGTTCAATATTTTTTTTGTTGTAGAAAATATTTCATTTTGTAATGTTTATGGGAAAACAAAACAATTGATACACAACAATATAGTCAAACGGTTAAAATGGCCAAACTTTATTCACATGAAAAATCTGTGTTACAAGTTGCTGACTGTCTACCCAGAAAAAAACCTCCTTATATCAGATTTATTAAAGTCAATTTTATAAATATTTGAAAACTAATTACTTTTCATTATTTATTATATTCTCACTTAAGTCACAATAGAAAATGCTATGTAAGAAAGGTTTTAACCCTAGATCGGAGAGATATCTATGATCCGACATGCTTTAAATAGGATATTTTTTTTTAAGAATCTATGAGAAACAAATCAAGAAAATATTATGTAAGCAATTTTTTCCATTCCGTTAGCATAAAATTGAGTACATTCAATTTGTATTTATTTTATTTAAATTAATTTTATGTTGTGTCTAACATTTTGTTATAATAGGCATTATTATGTTAATATAAATGCAAAGAGTTTAATTGTGGTGAATTGACGGTCCAAAACAGTTTTGCACAGTCCATTAACTTAATTTCATTTAACACTTTCGTCTTTTATTTTTTATGTTATAATTTAGTACTACTTTCATCTTTATCTTTTTCATTTTCCAATTTAGTTATTTATGTTATAAAATGTAAACATTGTTATCATTTTTTATCTAGACAAAATAAAAAAAATTCATCAAACTCACTAACTAACTCAAATCTTCATCATACAAACATAGAAACTCAAATTTCATTGAAGAAATCTCATAAAAAAATCATATCAATGTTTACATTTTATAACAAATAGGATTAAATCGAAAAAAGAAAAAGATAAAGTGCTAAAGTGTTATCTGATTGTAACATGAAGGATTAAATTGGGGAGAAAAATAAAGATAACGCACAAAAGTGTTGTCTGAAATTGAGTTAAGGGACAAATTATGTAATTTTGTCTAATATAAATGTATTTGTGGATTATTGATTAAATAATAAAATGTTTCAATTCTTGACAATTTGTATCATGTCTCTTTAAATTTATGCTCATTTTTGTCATTTTCATTTATGTCATTTTAATAAATAAAAAAATTGAAGAAGATAAAATGAAATATATTACCGAAAACCTGAAAAATCATCACAAGAAATGTCAAAAAACCAGCTGAAAGAGTATCAAGTTACATCAGAATAATCAAAGGTTATAAAACAAAAGTGGTCAAGTGTCAAGACCCCATTACATATAAATGCCTAAACAAGGTAATGGATTCAACCATAAAAAATGATAAGAGAAAACAAAGCTAGGACGATTCGCTTTTATCCACCAGTAAGATTGAAGCCTAATTTTGTTGAGTAATTGATCAAGTGTGGCCTTCTTTTGGTTAAAGACGCATTTCTTTCGATCCAAATCACCCACACACAAGAAAGTCATATGAGGTTAAAAGCTAAGTGAATACTTTTGGAAAACCCGCCTAAGGTGCCAAATTGATGTAAATGGTCTAACACATGTTCTGGA
>Ga0315913_1003640_pt1 | contig 18532 bp, 10 predicted proteins | sample MpolsnodulesMG_FD_207736 | JGI IMG/M metagenome (GOLD analysis project Ga0315913, IMG submission 207736) | Medicago polymorpha root nodule microbial communities from Los Angeles, California, United States - small nodules | ecosystem: Host-associated > Plants > Roots > Nodule | place: USA... | reverse complement strand
AGAAAAGTCTTTTTTTTTTACTGTCGATGGAAAAAGTGAGTGAAACTAGAGCATGATGGAAAAAGTGAGTGAAACGAGAGCATGTAGACCAAGAAACAATTTTACAGAATTATAATGAGAAATGATATTTGTAGAATCATTTTCTAACAACTTTCTATCTCATACTACATTATCTCCTTATTCTCTCTCTTCCTTTTTTTCTCTCTATTATTTTTTACCAATCAAAGGATAGAAAACCAAAGTTGTCATCGAAGTTGTATCATAGAGTTGTACAAATATCACTACTCAATTATAATATTGATTGAAGAGAATTTCAAGATTATAATATAATTTGATTGAATTGACTTATGAAGATGACTTATATCATATGTTGTTGAATGATAGAGTATAATATTAAATTCAAATTATTGTAGTTATGTTATCTTCTTTGTTAAAATAATATGTTAAATTAATTTAATATTTTTTCTTTTTGAAGGAACAAAATAAATTAATATTGTTGATGAATAATTTGCCAGTATCTCTTTCAATACTATGAGCACTAAAATCTGTTCGGATCCTTGTGAGCATACATACTAGGATTAATAAAAGAATAATCAACCAGGTTTAACAAAAAAGTTGACTTGTAAGTTGTAACTAACTTGGAGATTTTAGCCAATAGGGGCCTTTGTCAGAAATATATAGCACTGTATTATTGTATTGTGTAAGAGTACTCCTAACAGTGACAATATGCTTTCATTTTTGTTGGTTGGTTAAAATTGGTGTTCAAACAAAATTGCGCAGGACGTATCCAAATATTTACACGATGTTGTGTTAATGAAAAATAATTGATTTTAACTTACATCTCAACTTGATTAATAAGGCTGAGATACCTATTGCTCAACCATCCACAAACAAACACGCACTTTGTATCTTTCATAAGCAAGTAACAATAGTCCAAAAATGGAATTTCCAAATTCAAGTGTGTGGTGGGCTTAACAAAGCTACTAGATGAGAAAGTTTGAAATAGAATGAGGCCAACCTATAAAAAGAAACTATGTTACTACAACTATTTTTTAATAATTTTTGAAACAACTATATGATACTAACATTATTTTTACTCGGTCTCTTCTATTGTTTTCGACTTTTCGTCCCAAAAAGAAGAAAATGTTGTTTCAAAACTTGTTCAAAAAATAGTTGTACGAACATCATTTCTTACCTACAAATTAGTGTCCATGGTTTTTTTTTACTACACTGTTTATAATTTTTATATTTGAAGTTTTGAACTATGTTAATATCATTTTAAAATTATTAAATTTTTTTTTTTGACAAATTATTAAATAGTGTTCACCTTATTATTTTTATATTTTAAAATTATTAGCGGCTAGGTTGGCAAGCTTCCAATCAATAGAAAATAAATCATATCTAAACATGTATTAATAATTATTTAAAACACTTTAATATCGATTTTGATACTTTTACTACTTGTTTTCATATGTTTTAAACGACTCTATCCGGTATACACTATCTTTCATACCCAAAAAAATAAAAAATAAAATCTTAAATACAAAAATGGTTCTTTTCAGAAGCAGGGAAATATTCATACTGTTCTTTTATAAAACCCAAGGTTTTGCTTCTATTGCATTGGAAAACAAAGCAAAATAAGAGTTGAATTTCTCAAAGCAATGGGGTTACCAACTCCTACCCTTCATTTTCTCCTTCAAATTCTTCTTGTCTCTCTATTTCACACACCAACCTTTGCAGAGATAAAGGTGAGACATTACTTCAATTTGCTATTTGCACCAGTCTTGGAAAATCTCTACTAACAATACTTTAAAAACAAAGTATATCTAATCTCTAGTCCATTTTTGTTGTAGTCATATGTGGTATACTTAGGAGGCCATTCACATGATTCAGAAGAACTGTCTTCAGTTGACTTCAATCGTATAACGGATTCTCACTATGAGTTTCTAGGATCTTTCTTGGGAAGGTATTCTAATTCAAAACCATATATTATATAATTAAGTAACACATGATCTACTCAAAATCTAATTTATGATTGAATTTTCTTTCATGCAGTTCTAAAACAGCAAAAGAATCAATATTTTACTCGTACACAAGGCACATAAATGGTTTTGCAGCAACATTGGAAGAAGAAGTAGCAGCTGAGATAGCAAGTTAGAGCTCAGAACAGAACATTCTATTCTATTCTATTTTCTCTGTTTGTAGTTGTTTTTTTTCTCTGATACTCTTTTGTGAAAATTACTTGTTGTAGAACATCCAAAAGTATTGTCAGTGTTTGAAAACAATGGAAGGAAACTACACACAACTCATTCATGGGGGTTCATGGGGTTAGAAGATAGTTATGGAGTGATACCGTCCAGCTCAATTTGGAACAAAGCCAGATTTGGTGATGGTGTCATTATAGCAAATCTTGATACAGGTCACTTTCCTTATTTGTTTCTTACCTTTCAAAAATAACGGCAATAATATGTTTTTTATAATAATGTTATTGGTGTAAGTTCTCGACCGATTTTGTCTACAATTAACCTCCAACAAAAAACCAAAACAATCTTTAATTAACAAAGCTCTAATTCGAGTCTAGCTCAATTATTATGAAGGCTTAAGATTTGAACCCGACCAAAAAAAAACACTTAAATTCGAGACCTTAACGAAGATATCAAAGTTTAATGTCTTTGGGACTAACTTATTTTTATTATTTCTAGATCGTTGACTCATACACACATGTGACATGGATTGGAGAGGATAGACAAAGTTATCATTGTATATATCTGTATCCCCCTGCCCCATGTATAAATAATGACTGATCAGAGTTTGAATATTTTTTTTGGTTGAAAAGTTGATTTCATAATATTAGTATATTATTTGTTTGAATCTGGCCGTCATTGGGTTATAAAGTGTCAAGATCAATGATTTTCTAATCACAACGTATGGTTTATGAACTTTCACGTTTGATCTTTTGAAAAACTCCAATACCTTTTTGTGGTTGGAAGAAAATTCATAGAAGAAGATTTTGTGACACACGATGGTGTGGCTGAAATTCAGTTGTTTGACCTCAATAAGTCATAAACACCTTTGAAAACTTTATAATGAGCATTTAATCAACATATGATTTTGGAGGAACACATTCTCAGATTCCAAGGCAATATCATTAGGTCAATCCAAATGAATTTTCAAAAAGAAAAAAATTACAACATGCCAACTTGCAAGTACATGATAGTTTATTCAAAACAATTAAAATGTAAGATTGTAATACCCGGATTATAAAATTTAGCCCCATGACTATATAATATAATATAATATTGTAACGTATATGGATCCGATTAATAATTAAATTCTTGATTCAAACCGAAGTAGATATATATTATAATAACTTCGAGTTCATTATTTTAACATAACATGAACATATAAAATTGGGTGTTTTAATATCATGTGAGAGGTGGGACTGTGAATATGCCAAGGTGGGGTTAGTCCTATCCAATCAAGACAAGATAAGCTCACCAACGAGAAAATTGTTATGTTTCGATTGTTCATACATCAGCTTAATAAATAAAAAAATTATATATTCAAAATTCTCCCCAAGTGGTGTAACCGTGAAATTAAAGTGAGTGGGCAATGAGAGCTAAAATAGGACCATATAGGTAGCTTTTAGCCAATGGTAATGTGGATATGAGAATGTGAAGAGTAGAATTTTCCAATCTATATATGCTTCTTAGTGGTTATCTTACTTTGTCTACATTACTACTTACTTTTGTCCCACTCCATTTGATCCTCTAGGCGTTTGGCCTGAATCCAAGAGCTTTAGGGATGAAGGGTTTGGACCAATTCCATCAAAGTGGAGAGGAATATGTGATAAGGGGAGTGATCCTAGTTTTCACTGCAACAGGTACTATGCATATTCTATTATTCCATTTATTTATTCATTTTCTCCTTATCAATTTTAAAGAAGGTATAAATATGTTTTGGGTCATGTTAACCAGTGTCTCTGGGTACTGATTAAAGATACTAAAAAAAATAAAAATTGAAAAAGAAACTTTTTTAACTTTTTATGAATTTATTATACAATTTTCAATGCAATCACTACTATATCACTTCTTTTTTTTAGTATCATTAGCATTTCTCATATGTTTTTATACATGTAAATGTACTACTTTATATTTTTAGTTCCTATAGAAATATTTTTGTTTTGTACTAGAAAATAAATGTTTTGTTTTAATTTTTTGAAAATACGCCACTTTTTGCTTAAATGAGTCTGCCTTGGATTTTGCTTTAGACAAATGGGGTGCAGTTGAATCAATTGCTGCATATGTAAAAGAATAGGGTCTTTAACGAGTGTTTTCGGGGCACTCTTAAGCATGCTAAATTAGGAAGTTATTCTTTAAAAAAGTCAAGCAGTTCAATTTTCAATGTATTAAATACACAAGTTTTCATAAAAAATTACTATTCTAGGCTCTTAAAGAGTGCCCCGAAAGCACTCGTTAACATTTCCCAAAAGAATAATGTTATTATAGTACGAGCAATTCACTCATGAAAACTAATGAATGTACACTTATCCAATTTCTAAGTAATCAAATAATGGTTACTAAGTTGTTTAACAGAATTATGGGGGTAGTGGCCAATTATTTCTATTGCTATGCATTTTTCATTATCATTTCATAGAATACATAGTATTTTCTTTTAGAGGATGGAAAACACAGGATTGTTAGCATTGAAAATATGGAATAAACTGCCTTCATCAATTTATTATTTTTTTTAAAAAAATAAGAAGAAGAAGAAGAAATACAAGGTGAGAGTAAGGAGACATATACCAAAATGATGGATCACTTAACCTATTACGAGTAAAGTCTTCTTAAATTTTTAAGGGAATCAAATCCTACCAAAAATTAGAATCGATATTCAACCCTAAGTTGGCAAGTTTGTCGTACATATTTGCTATAAATATGAGAAATTAAGAAGTTCATATTCTTAGTTAGGCACAAACAATTAAACCATTTATTCTTCAATTGGCAAGGGACAAAGAAAGGTGAGCTAACCTATTACGAGTAAAGTCTTCTTAAATCTCTAAGGGAAACAAATCCTACCAAAAATAAGAATCGATATTTAACCTTAAGTTGACAAGTTTATCGTGCATCAATTATATTCGCTATAAATATATGAGAAGTCAAGAAGTTCATAGTCTTAGTTAGACACAAACAATTATACCGTCTATTATTCAATTGGCAAGGGACAAAGAAAGGTGACTTGAAAGAGGTACTGAAGTCTGATTATTATTTTTTTAAATATCGATAATATGTGGTAAAAAAAAATAATAATATATTTTCTTTTAAAATGATCTAACCAAGTTAGATGAGGGCCACACAGTATCACCTATAGAAGATTTGACCTATAATGGCACACTTTATTTCACTTCTTCATTATCTATCCTATATATAAAAAAAAAAAAACAATCACTTTCAGCATTTTTGGGCTGACTTTTTTTGTTTCTAAGAATGTTTTCAATTTTCAATACAAATAACATATGTAACAAATAGATAAGAATACATTTAAATATTAAAAAAAATGTAACAAATACGATATGAATATATATATATATATATATATATATATATATATATATATACACGTTTAGTTTTTATTCCTTTATCATTTAAAAAATCTAACAAACTATATAAGTATATTTATACTTAGTTTTTCATTATCCCAATCATACCCTTAAATAATTTTTTCTATAATTAAGATTGTTGTTAATGTCATTGAAATAGATAATCATAATTAATTTGGTTTGTTATAACTTAAAAGTAACAAACATTTATATTTTTAAATTTAATCAAAATCAAAATTTTATAAAAAAAACACTGTTCATTAAAAAAACATTGTTGACTTATTTTGTTCAAAAAAAAACACATCGTTGACTTATAATTGCAAATGTTTTTTTAAAGTGGTGATATTTTTACGGTCATTTTAAGATATCTTTTGAGACAACCTTCTCTTTCATTTATTTTTTTAACCTTTATACCAAAAAAAGGTTTAAGTTTTTCTTTTTATGACGTAACCATATCTTTAAGGAAAATCCAAGTCCTGGTCAATTTTACTGCCATTTTTTTTTATAATCATATTAGAAACACGAATGCTAAAAGTTAAAAGTGTTTCACCGTATATTCATATAAATTTAAAAATTATTCGAAAGATAAACTTTCAAAAGATAAATGTTCTCAACAAAAGATTAATTTAATCAATCACACAATTGATCTCAAATGGTTAATGTACTTTACAAATTGTTTGATAGAACTCAAGTTCAGTTCTTTGGCCGAACTCCATATTACTTTGGTTCATTTCCTTTAAGAACTAGAAGGTTAAAAAAAAACTAGTTTAGTTGGTAAGAATTCAACATTTACTTTAAAGAAACACAAGTTCAAATTCTACCACTAATACAATGTATGAATTTCTTTGGTGGATGAGCATTTTTTAAGCCTTATAACTTTTTCTTTGGTGGTCGAGAGGTTGTGGAAGCTGCTTGTGCATTCGGTTAGGAGCTTTTCGAATTTGGCTTAGTTTGGGTGTTGAAGTCTGGGAGTTTTATTTTGAGGGGTGTTCTTTGGGGTGAGTAGTGGCGATGGGTGGTTGTGGATATTGTGTTTATACTGTTTTGTTTCTGTTAAGGTGTCCGTCTTAGGTGGTGATGTGTTTTAGTGGGTTTATCTTCAGGGGCTTTATTTGATGGTTATGGTGTACTGTCTATATGCGGCACCATTTGTATCTTGTTCCGTCCATACCTTGCGTCTTGCGAGGATGGCGTTTAATCATATTTGCTGATTAAAAAAAAAAAAAACTATGAATCACAATAATCAAAATGAAACATACATGGTCAAAATAATTGTAGGCATTGGTCTACATGCCCATGATCTTCACTTCTTTAAAGAATGTTCTGAGTTAGAGTATTGTGTTAAATTGAAAGGAAATCAAAAAGGGATTTAAGTCATAGAAAAATCAAATAAAAGATGCATATAAAATTATATCACTGAGGTTTTGAACCGAAGCTTGTGTAAATCAAACTACTAATATATGTATGGAAAAAATAGGAAATTGATTGGAGCAAGGTATTTCAACAAAGGCTATGCTTCTAGACTAACCGTTCCACTAAACTCATCCTCTGAGACACCTCGTGACAACGAAGGCCATGGATCCCATACTTTATCAACAGCCGGGGGTAACATGGTACCTGGAGTCAGTGTCTTCGGTCAAGGTTTTGGAACAGCAAAGGGTGGTTCACCAAAAGCAAGAGTTGCATCATACAAAGTTTGTTGGCCTCCAGTTAATGGTGACGAGTGCTTTGATGCAGATATACTTGCAGCATTTGATGCAGCTATCCATGATGGTGTTGATGTCTTGTCTGTGTCACTTGGTGGCTCTGCTTCTAACCTTTTCAATGATAGTGTTGCTATTGGATCTTTCCATGCTGCTAAGAAAGGTATTGTTGTTGTTTGCTCTGCTGGCAATAGTGGACCAAATGATGCTACTGCATCAAATCTAGCTCCTTGGTATATCACAGTTGGTGCCAGCACAATGGATAGAGAGTTCCCTAGTTATGTTGTTCTTGGTAACAATTTAACCTTCAAGGTTTGTCTCTTTTTCTACATAAGAAGGCAATACTATTATATGTGCAAATTTGGTGACATTTTTGTATTTGACATTAGTCTTGGATTTGGATAACCTTCGATCACTAATCCCACACATTCAGGCAGTCAAGACATTAGTGGTCGTTGGATTGAGACGGGATGGTCCATGTTGAATGTTTGGTATTTTAGATTTTTAAAAAAAAAACAAAATCGGTATTGTAATCTGGACCATGTGATCTCAATCCAACAACCATCAATGTGTTGACTGCGTGAATGTGTGAGATTCTTTGTGCATGAGCCAATGATCCACATTACATAATGCAAATATTACTGTTATAAGCTCTAAATTTGAAGTTAAAGGGAAAAGTGTTTTAGTCCTTTTAGCCAAGAACTTGTGGCAACAGCAATGCAAATTCATCTTACTTGCAATACAAGTCTTTTTACCACAAATAACACAAGACCAAAAAAATAAAGCAAAAATAGGCCTGGGGACCCTATGATTACATAACTGTGCCTGATCGTGATATTAAACATCACAGAAGTTAATGCAATTTTCTAGCTGTAGGGTGACATTAACATATTTTGAACTTTTGCTTATTGAAACTACAAGAATACCCTGACTCACAATTATCTTGTTTGCTTCAACTGAAGGGAGAAAGCTTATCAGCTGCCAGATTAGCAGACAAGTTCTACCCAATTATTAAAGCAACAGATGCTAAATTGGCAAGTGCAACAAATGAAGATGCGTAAGTATCAAACAACTGAATATCATTGCTGAATCAATATTTACATTTAGCATAAATAATAGTGTGCTGCTATAACAATAGTGAATACAATTTATGATTTTTTTTTCTTTGATATGCGTAAATAAAATTTATGTGAAGCCAATGTAATATGGTCTAATTCAACAATGCAGTGTGCTTTGCCAGAATGGAACTTTGGATCCCAAAAAGGTGAAGGGTAAGATAGTATTATGCCTGAGAGGAATAAATGCAAGAGTGGACAAGGGAGAACAAGCTCTTCTAGCTGGTGCTGTAGGAATGGTCCTTGCCAATGATAAGACTACTGGAAATGAAATTATAGCTGATCCTCATGTTCTTCCTGCTTCTCACATCAATTTCTCTGATGGTGTAGAAGTCTTTAATTACATCAACTCTTCCAAGTAAGAAATTTAGCATTCTAGTTTGGTTTAGTCTTTAGTTAAAGCAAAAAAAAAAATTGTAAATTTAAACTTGATTGTTTGGTCTTCATATTTAGGTCTCCAGTGGCTTATATTACACATCCAACAACAAAATTGCATACTAAGCCAGCCCCTTTCATGGCAGCATTTTCATCCAAAGGACCAAATACTATTATACCTGAGATTCTAAAGGTATTAATTATTATTAGACACCAAAAGAATGCTTTTCCTCTTGTAATCTATTGTCATGGATATATAACAAATCTTTGTTAATTTTCAGCCTGATATCACTGCACCAGGAGTGTCAGTTATAGCAGCCTACACTGAAGCTGAAGGGCCAACTAATCAAAAGTTTGACAATCGCCGAATTCAATTTAACTCAGTCTCTGGCACGTCCATGTCGTGCCCTCACATTTCAGGAATTGTAGGTCTTTTGAGATCCTTGTATCCTTCTTGGACTCCTGCTGCTATTAAATCAGCTATCATGACCACAGGTAAGAAATTCAAGTTTCTCAAACTTCTAACCGTTTCTTGTATCCCAAGAAATAATAACTTTAGCATAACATCTAATGAACTTTATTGTAAAATTCAAATTTATACGCGGTAGTGATGAATGTCAAATTTAGTTTACTTACGCCTTTAACTTCGTACAATCTGAATTTAACCAATGTATTTGTCAAATTGAAATTTTTCATTAAGCAGATCAAAGTTACAAAATTTTGGTATGATTCAGTGCTAAAAAAATATTGTCATCACCATATAACATTCATCTCAACTTTGTCATAATTGTCCTCTATTACTTTCAGCTACAACATTAGACAATAAGGCAGAACCAATTCTGAATGCTACTGAAAGCCAAGCTACGCCGTTTAGCTACGGAGCAGGACATGTTCAACCAAACAGTGCAATGGATCCTGGTCTTGTTTATGACATAACAACGAATGATTACTTCAACTTCTTATGTGCATTAGGCTATAATGAAACACAAATGTCATTATTTTCAAAAGGTCCTTACAAATGCCATAAGAATTTCAGTATCCTCAACCTAAACTATCCTTCAATCACAGTTCCAAATCTCTCTGGATCAGTGACAGTTACAAGGACATTGAAAAATGTTGGTGCTCCAGGAACATATATTGTTCATGTTCAGAACCCAAGTGGGATCACTGTTACTGTGAAGCCAAATATATTGAAGTTCAAAAATGTTGGTGAAGAGAAGAGGTTTGAAGCAAAATTAAAGGTTAAGAAAGGAAAAGCAACAAAGAGTTATGTGTTTGGAAAGATGATTTGGTCAGATGGGAAGCATTATGTTAAGAGTCCATTAGTTGTGAAAGCTATTTAGGTAACTAGAAATTGAAGTGATTTAGTGGATAATTTGCATTTCTAGTTGATTGGTGGCTTTATTCTAAATTGTATCATATATAGCCACTAATTAAATTTTCGCTTCTGGGAATTTTCTCTTGCTGTGATTGATAGTAATGACTGTGTAAGAGAAAATAGAATAATTGAATAATATTAACGTAGTTGGTTTTCTTTTACTTTTAAATTGGTCAATATCATGTGGCATTATATCACACAAGTGCAATCCGTATCCAATTAGGCCAATGGAGGTCGGTTTCTTTGGACAAGATACATATATGATTAAGAATAAGAATTTGAATTTGAACTATTACTAAAAATACTCTCCAAGACCACTAAAATTTTCTTTAATCATCTTTGAAAAATCTTTGCAACTAGAGTAGACATGGCATGAAGACTTAAATTTATAAGCGTCTTCTTGAGCTCAACCCGATTTTTACGGGTTCCGGGAGCAATTGAGGAGACATAATTCGTCCTAGACCTTTCTATTCGATGTTTTGAAAATTGAATTCGACTACGGGTGTTGTTATGGTACGTAATTGCTAAATAAGGAAGTCTTATTTAGTCACAAATATTTGTACACATTATTTGGACACAAACATATATATTTCATTCTACCTTTTTTCATCGTGTATGTGTGCATGATATCCTCCATGATCAAACACAGGTTACACAAGTATGTTTGTGATCTCATGGTCCACCACTCTCTTCCTGCTGGCATATTGGACTTCTTTCCAAGAACTCCACATGAACTTGGTTTCATAGAGCTTAGTTTTTCTTTCGTTTTGCTTTGTTTCTTCTTCTTTCTCTTTAGCTTTGTAACCAAAAAAATTAGTGTATGTGTGCTTGATTAAAAAAATAATGTGCATGTGTATTCAAATAAATTGTGCAAATGTTTGTGATCAACTAAATATTTTTTCCTTAAAAATTAGAGTATTGCTAACAAGAACCTGATATTGTTTAAGAATTTTATTAAAGGAAATTTTGTCCTGGAAATACAATATGTTATTTTTGTCAATATAATTATTACACAACTTTTTAATATAAACTTATGGAAAATGGTAACGAGTGTCCTCGGACACTTGTTAAAGACTTTAAATGATAAAATTTTATGAAAATATATGTATTCAATGTATTGGAGTTTGAAGTATTTAACTTTTATGAAAAATGAGTACTTGTTAGCAAACACCTTAAACTTATTATTTAAGTACGTAAACGGTTAACGAATGTCCTAAACCACTCATTACCATTTTTCTTAAAAAGAAAAAAAAAATTAAGCATTTTCATTGCCAAATAGGTGGTCAAAGTTGAAAACAAACTGCCAAAACCGCTTTAAACCGGACCAAACAAGATAAACCATGCGACCGGTCCGGGTTTCTCTAAACCGTCCGATCCAGAAAATAACAAAATCTGAAAATTCACTTCTTTTTCCCCCAAAAAAAAAAGGTTTGAGAGAGTGAGAAATTAGAAGAACACCTAAATTCCTTTCTGCGAAACCTAATCGGCCACCGTTTTGCACGAACAGGTTAGTCAATTGAATCTCCTGCTTTGTGATTCTGTTTCTTCTCATTCTGTTAATTTATTTGATCTGATTTATTTTGTTAAAGGTTAAGAAAATGGAGGCAGAGGTAGTGGATGCAGAGTTAGTGTTGCCAAACTATCTCAGTTTTAAGAGAATTCAAATGTATGACAAATACCCTAAAGGCCAATCCAGAGGCAGACACTGGAAACATCTTAAGCAGATTATTCAAGCTGAAAATTACCAGAATTACCCTCCTGATGAACCCAATTGTCAGTATAATCATTTATTATTACAATTTATGAAATTTTTGTTTCTCGGCTTAGGTGGTTTCGACATGTAGAGAGAGCACTTGTATATAAGATGGAGCGTAGTCAAATCAGTAGAAGCTAGCTATTAAGAAAGATCTAGAGATTAATGAGTTGAATAGATATATGATAGAACATTATAGCGTCCTTACTTGTTTGATCAATGTAGCCGACCCCACTTAGTGAGATAAAGCTTGGTTGTTATTGTTGTTGTTATTTTTCGCTTTTGGTGGATATGTTCTCTTCACTCTAATTGTACTTTTTTTTCACTCTAATGATATTTATTCTTTCATTTGGAATACCAAAGCAACAATTGGAAGAATTTTAATGTTTAACCTCACCGTTGGATACTCCTATGTGCCAATTTTTGTTGTTGTTATATGTGTGTCTTCCATGGAAAAGAATCTTAATTGTTTTTTTTATTGGATTGTCTTGCAGATGTCAATATTGAGTCACCCCCTTCTATGCATCCATGCAAGAGAATTTGCGATATTACAGGCTATGAGGTATGTAGTGATCTTTATCATGGCGTTTCCTGGCAAGAGAAAGTGTTTTTCATTTTTGGAAGTAGTTTACAAAATCTCTATATGCTCGCATATTTTTATTTTTCAGAAGTTATGAAACTAATTATGTTCTATTAATCTATTCTATCCTTTTTCTTGTCACTAGTATTACTTTAACATCTTATTTAAGAATCTGTTGATAGCATTTGATATTGAAGCTTAAGAATCACACACATCTTGCTTTTGTACTAATATTCAAATTTTGTGATTTTATCTTCTAATTAATTGTGGTGGTAAAAAAATATTCTACTTGCGTTGAAAATTTTGCATGATATGTCTTCTCAAAGAACTATATTTTACTTTCATCAGTTATTGCTTTGGTGTTCAACAGTTATTGCTTTTTGCCAGCAAAATCCTTGTTTATTTTTCTCATATTTATGCCCAGAACTTTTAGTACAACACCCCCCTTGTACACTTTCATCTCACCCAGCTCAAGATATCAAATGAACAACAGGAGTTAATGTGCTTGAATGTCTATGACATTTACTTTAATGTCCATGGCACTTTTATCTTCCACTTACATATCACTATCACTGCTAAATTGTTTGAGTGGATATTAGTTTGTTTTCATGTAACCTGATGTTTATTTTTCTTGCATAAGTGCCTGTTTTATTTGAGTATTCTTAGACATGGGAAAGTACAGGGTAAGTTAAGACATGGTTCATTGTATCTGTCCTGTCAATATTTGGAGCTGAAATGTTTTCAACTTGACCTAATTTAAAAGTACAAGTTTGGTTGAGGTTTAGATCTAGCATCTTAGTTGATAAATGTCTGAAATTAAGAATCATTATAGTTGGAAATGTGTGGAATAGTGTGAAGTATTTGTTTATTATCTCCTCTTTATACTTCCCTTTTTCCCTTGAAAGACAGTGCTGCAAATGAATTGTGCAACAAATACTAGATTGATTTAGGATAATGTAACAACCTGAATAATATCTTATTTAGTCACACTAGTTGAACTTGATTTCTTTGTAATTGTTGAACTTCACACTGGTTTTTTTGGATGCCATAGTGATGCCGACCTTTTAAGCACCTTGTTATGCAGGCTTGACTTAAATATACCTTAACATTTTCCATTGAATTAACTTTTTTTTTCATAGAAAATGTTAGTAGTTAGATTAATATTCACTCCTTCGACTTTAATAGAAAATGATAGTAGTTAGATTAATATTCACTCTTTCGTCTGGATTTGAACCCAAGTCCTCCAACTCCTTATCTCTTGGCTCAAACTAGTTGAGCTACCCCCCCACCATTTCATTGAATTAACTTCATGCTAAAAGCCTAAAACAACACACGACTAAAGTTTGTTTATGGGTATTATATTACTTGGTGTGAAGTATGTCTGTTTAATTAATTATTTAACTAATTGAGAAAATGTTGACGGTGATGATAATTATACCATGGCATATTAATCATTTGCACTAGACAATTAACTAATCGGTTCACTTTGCAGGCACCTTACTATGATCCTAAGACTAATCTCCGGTATGCAAATACTGAAGTTTTCAAGATGATCAGATCGCTTCCAAACGAGTCTGTGCAAAGATACCTAGGTCTCAGGAATGCAGCTGTCGTTCTTAAGTAGTTGTATCACTTACTCTGACATCTGAGACAATGTTTTCTTTTATCAATTGTTGTATTAACTATAGTACGATGTTAAATAGATTTAGGGGATGTTTGCAAGAACTTATGGATTGATTAGCAGAATGTTTGTAAATTTCCTATATGGTTTAAAACAACGATTATCAGTTGCCTAATCATCTTATTCCATATATCCATGAATAGTTACCAATTACTTGTGGTTCAAACGTTTATAACTTGACTAAGAGTGCACTGCGTATACTTTCAATGTAAGGGAAATTAAATTAAACCTTAACTATAACACTAAACATATGCATTATTTTATCCAACCATAAGAACAGTTTAGTCAGGTTGCAAAGTAACAGATGTGAATATTGATTTCCGGTATTTGAAGTGTTACATAGGCTGAACCGGAGTGGTACGTAGTCAACACTTAACTCAATGGTGCAAAATAACCTTATGCGGGACCAAGTCAACGAGTCTACCAATATTTAAAATGAGTAATGCTCCCTAATTTGTGATATCAATTCCTCTGTTAGATAAACATATCCGACTTAGGATGAAGGGCTTCATAAACTCACCAACTGACTTAGGATCAGTATGTTCAAAGTCACTTGCAGAAACTATCAGTAGTAAAGAATGAGCATATATTCAGGTAGTTCCGTTCTACTCCTTCCATCTTAAATTTTATGACGTTTTCACAATTTCATATAAATTAAGAAGTGAAATTCATGTTGACGGTATAGAGAAGACAAATTAAAGAATTGAAAGAAGATAGTAATAAATAGTTGAGGGTATAGTAGAAAAAATAACATTAACGTTTAATTGGTACTGTGAAACAACTTATAATTTAAGACAAAAAAAATTCTTAAAAACGACTCAGAATTTAGGACGGACCGAGTACATAATTTGAAATGAAGTTCAAGTAAAGATAAGACATTACTTTAACAAAAAAAAAAAAAGTAAATAAATGCTACTAGTATTTTATACACCATGGAGAAGCAATTTTATACAAACTTAATATTTTATACAAAATCAATCAAATAAAAAAATATATAATTAGTATCATAGAATGAGAATGAGACCAATTAATTTGCATAATGAGATTTTTTTGAATCGATGATCCCACACACTTAACACAGTTATTATAAAAATTGCAATTTTGTTCGAATCATTTTACTTTCAATTCATTCATATGACCATTATTATTTTATTTTTTTGACAAAGACCAATATTAATTTTTGTTATTTCGTTTGAATAATTTATTTTTTTTGTTAATACATTTATTTATTTTCCAAAACACTTTATATTTAATTTAGTTAATTCTTTTGTGTATTATATTACGATGTTGATATTTTAAAATCTGAAAGTTAGATAGAAATTTAAGTATGGTCTTATCCCTCAAATTTTTAAGGAAAAAAGGTCCTGGTAATGGAGAAATCTTTCAAAAAAAAATTAAAAGAGTAGTTTTTTAGAAAATGATAAATTAATGCATATGATTACTATATTTTTAATTTTAAAAATAATATAACATAGATTAAATTTGAAGAATTCATATAAACCCTCCTCCAATGCAATTTTTTAGTTCCCCACATATGGAGGGTTTAGTATTATGAAGAAAAGTTAACCCCCAAAACCCTCCCCTCCCATTTCCTCTATTTCTTCCATTTGATCATTCCTTTTTTCCCAAGCTTTCCCCTCCAAGCACGCAAACAAAGCCTAACTGGAGTTGCTCTCTCTCAGAATTATTTTTGAATGACTCGCGTTTCTTTATTGTTACCTGTCCATCTCTTCATCATAATTCATAACAATAATTCAAGTCTCGTAATTGGGTGGAGAATTCAGTTTTTTCTAATTCCAGACTCATAAATAAATGCAACCCTGTAATAAAAAAAAATAAATGAAACCCTTCACTACCGTTTAATGTTGCAAGCCCCCAAACCCAAATCTTCAAAACTTTTTAAATAGTACTCTACTTGTTTGACAAACAACTTCTCTCTCAAAACTACATACGATAGCTCTGTATAAAAATCAACTGAACTAAAATGGAAGAAAAGTTGTATACCAATACACCACTTCAAACTGCCTATTTTTTAGCCTCAGTTTTGGGACTTTTAGGATGAAGTTCCCTTTGATTAAAAGTGCTGAAATTATTCAATGAAATGCAGAGATGAAAGTTTTTCTGTTTCTCAAGTTAAAGAAACTGAGGAATGATCATAATTGTTGTGGCAAGCGAGGTTGTACGAATAAAACGACACAATGGAATGTGAGGGAAGAAAGCTGCCTTCCAACTAGATGGTGTTGTGTTTTCCCCATAAAACCTATTTAATTTTATTTAATTAATTAATTAATTAATTGAAATTATTTGATTGGGTGGGCTCAAGGATGACGTGTTAAGGGCAAGACCATGCAAGAGTTTCTCTTGTTTTCCTGTATTAGAAGTGTTACATAGACTGGACCGGAGAATTTTTTATTTTTATTCTGACAAAAGACTGAACTGGAGAATTGAAAAGTACATAGTTAACACTTAACTTAATTGTGCTAAATAACCTTTTGCGGGACCAAGTCTACTAAAATTAAAATGGGAAGTTGCAACAGTATGTTGGATATCAGAGTAACAAAATATTATCACGTAACTAACATAAGAGACGAAACAAAAGGAACTAAACATACAATATTTACGTGCAAACCCCTCAACAAATAATTGAAGAAAAAAAAACCACAGGGACAAGAGTAAAAATCTTTCACTAAGTGAGATAAATTACAATACCACTTTCTAAATATAAGGAGAGATAAATTACCCTATCTCTTAAAATAGAGGAATACAAATGGAACGATAATATTTCATAAAGGGTTCACTGACCATCTACAAGGGTGTTGCATGTACCCAAGCAAAGGTGTGCCCCTTATCCTTGTCCCCGAAACCGCCTTTCCTGCATCTTAGGGCAAAATATTCGGCAAAGATATCAGGATTAACTTAAGTATACATGCTTTCTTTATCAAAAGTGACTTAGGCTTAAGTTATTGTCAAAAGTGACTTAGGATCTAAGTCACGAAATAAGAAGCCCAAAGAAGGCTATAAATAGCCCCCTTGAGACCATTCTCAAAGCATGACCGAAAACATATACTAAACTCTAGTGATCGATATTGTATGCACTGTCAGTACAACTAACACTAGGAGAAACCTTATAGGAGAAACAATATTTCCTCTCTATATTTTTTTTTTCTCTCACTGTCAACAAACTCTGATTCTTGTTGTTGTGTTACTACTTGATGGGATGATTGAAATTGTGCAAATAAGCTTGCTATTTATAGGAAAGATAAGTCATAGTTCCTTACATACAACACACCACTTGCCTTCTATGCAAGATGTAACGTCATATTTCTATTAAAGCAATAAAACACGCGAATAAAACATTTATTCAAGAAATAGACGTCACGTCATCAACAAATAACAAAAAGTTAGCATGCATATATAATTCTCAACAGTCACAACGGATATAAAATTATATGTCTCCAAGTATACATGCCATGAGATCAATATACATCATCACATAAAATCTCTAAATCCCGACATATGGGTCAAATCTCAGTAGTAAATAAATCCAACAATCATAAAGACCGACGTCCTAATCAGAGCCTAATCTAAGACTCCAAGAAACGATAACGGAGATTAGCTCCCGCTATCCAAGCACTCACCAAAAGCAACTACTCCTGCACTCCGTCTACCCATTCGTACAAACAGGTAGGCGGTCAAAACCACTGGGGGTAAGCTTCACATCAATCATAATCAACATAAACAATTTGACATGACTGAATCAAGTTAAGTCTCAATTAATCATCAGGAGCAATTGACTTTCATATGCATATACACACAACAATTATAATGTCACGAGTATATATTCATCAAACACACCTACTAACAACAACCATCATTCACATACATCACTTAATACTCATGCCAATATGATATGCGCCTATAAACGACCCATATATGCATGTGGTACCATATCTCCGACAACTAGATGTCAACCGAACATCCCATGTAAGAGTACACCTCCTCTTACGATTCAACTATGTAAAAGTACACTTCCTTTTACATTTCTCATATGACTCAATATGTTTTATGATGCATGGACATGCAAGTAAAGACCCAATAATGCACAACTTTCAACATATACATCCATCAACAACAATGTAAAAGTACACCTCCATTTACATTGATTGAAGGTGAGAAAAACAACAAGAAGGGGGGTTGAATTGTGTTTTTGGAAACTTCTTCTACGTTCTAGATAACTGTTCTCAGGTTCAGAGTCTGAAGTAGTTCAGAGTCTGAGTGAGTTCAGAGTCTATGTGCAGCGGATAATGTAAAGAACAGAAGAAGAAAGAACACAATCAATTATACAGGT
>Ga0315913_1003638_pt1 | contig 18535 bp, 20 predicted proteins | sample MpolsnodulesMG_FD_207736 | JGI IMG/M metagenome (GOLD analysis project Ga0315913, IMG submission 207736) | Medicago polymorpha root nodule microbial communities from Los Angeles, California, United States - small nodules | ecosystem: Host-associated > Plants > Roots > Nodule | place: USA... | reverse complement strand
CTGTTGTTTCAACATGCTTTCTCCTCACATAACCAAATCACCTAACACAACAATCTACCATCTTTTCTACAAAGAGAACTGAGAGCCACCTCAATTTCATCTCTAATAATTAAAAATTTATAATTGTATTTTAAGCCTATCTTGTCTAATGTAACCACTTATCCATCCTAACATTTTCATTTCTGCGATACTTGAGTTTACTCTCTAGTTGGCTCTTCATATCCCAATATTCAGTACCAAACAGAAAGCTATATTGCCAAATATGTGTGCGCTGCGCGCGTGTTCAGCCCGTATAATTTATAGTAATAGATAGTGTTATTATTCGGTAAAAAACACAATATGCTAACCTGTTCTTCCACACAAAGCTAACAAAAAACCAGTTGCCAAGTAGGAAGAATAACTTTCTTCAAATTCATAACAACCACAGTAACTTGACAAGGTAAAAAGATACGATACAAAAGCTTGTGTATACAACAAAAGCTGCAAACAAATAATCAGAAGAATAATCATTGAATCACTTAGGTTTCCCTACGCCAGACAAGCATTTCTGATATTATATGAACTCTACTTTTGTTTATTCAAATTGCCACCATAACGGAAATTATTTCTGACATGTTTCCCTTCTTTCTTACTCTCCAATCCCACCTGTATAAATGTTAGAAATTCAAGCATTGTTCTAATCTCATAATTCCTAAGGATATGTGACATGAATCCATACACGTCTTTCAAATTGAAAAAGAGTACATGTTGGATAAAACAATCACATTTTCCAACTGCAAAAACTATGGTTCTCTTGGATCAATTGTTTATAAAATATAAAACTAGTCCATATAGGCCAGAAGTGTGACTTAAACCAAAAAAGGTTACAAGTTCCAAATGAAAAAAATACAGTCAAACTAGAATCTCTCTACCAAACCAGAGAGGCTGTTTCCAAAATATGAATTATGACCTAAATGTCAGAAAACTGCAACTACAATGACATGAAGAAACATTATATGGCTGGTTTTAAGAGCGAAACCAATCTGTGTAACATAACCAAGCACAAGATGCTAGCAGTCTCCCTGATTTAGCTTTAATAGCTTAGATGTTTCCTCCTCAAAACGTTTCACATACCTTCGCTGGAAATCCTCATCAGTTGCATGAAATGGTGTGCATAAGCTAGAACCCTTCTTCCTCAAACCTTTGGATAGAAGATACTTGATAATTGAAGCCCTTGGAATAAGCCTTTTCTCTATACTATACCCAAAAATTGCTGGTTCAGTTAAGAGCAGCAAAGGATCCCACCCAAGCTCATCGACCCAAAATCTCATCACTGCATTGAGTTTGTCTGGAGACCGTAACATAAAGTTGGGTTGCTTCCTAAATGCATTAAAAATTGCATCTTCAGAACAACCCCAACTCTTCAAGACATCAAATTTAGCATCCCATTGGGATTTGGCCAATGATGGCGGCAACAATGTCTTGGGGAGAAGCACCTTTGGAGGATAAAAATTGAATCTTTGGCAAAATAGATTTGATGGGGTTGTAAACGATCATCTGTGGATCCCTTCGAATGATGGTTTGTATCTGATCATTGGAGAAACCGTGGGTTTTGAAAAAGGAGATAACAGAATCGGGTTTGTGAGGGGTGTTTAAACGAAGTCGTTTGGATGCTTTCAAAGCGCCTTGTAGAGATAATCCGCAATTGTTGGTGAGGTATGAAACTGTGAAAGATCGCTGAATCTGAATTGGTGGAGAAGAATAACAAGTTGTTGTTCAGAGAGCAGTGTGGTTGCAGAAGAAGAGCTCTGAGGCGGTGACAGTGAATCATTTGGAGTTGGCGTCACTGATATTTCAAAGCTAAGTCGACAAACATGGAGGTTCTGATAAATGATGAGAATGTTGGTGAATGATGTATATTGACATTCTAATACCAGAACAATTATGTGACAAATTATGTTTATTGGTACTTTGACCGTGACGTTGAATCATATATGATTTTTTTTTTGTCTAACATTTTGGATAAATGTCGAATGATTTTGAAATTGAATGTGTATGAATCAATTTTGTGTTTGAATTTATTTGAATCTCACAAATTTTATGTCATTGTGAATGTTGAATAAATTTCAAGTGTTGGAAGTGTTTAAATGTGTTTGAGTTTGCTGTAGCAAATGGTGTTGCTTCTATCACAATGGTGTTCTATGTTGCATTTATGGTTTAGTAGGATGGTTCGGTTCCTGATCTTTGATCGGTTTTTAACTCCTGAGCACATAGCGTAGCTTGGTACTATGAGGGGAGTTTATGGAGTTTTGAGAGGTCTGTGAGAATTTCAAGGACCGTATTGAGCAAATTTCCGTTATTCGATTCAATCAAACTCATTTGGTTTGGATTGAGTAACAAACTTGTATTTTTATGTCAAACTCAAACAGTTTCAATCTGACAGAACAAATTGATTTGGGTCAATGGTTCAATACACATAACTTTTTAAAGTTATATATATATAGAAAGGTTTAAAATAGAAGAATACACGTAAGTTTACATGGAACAAAAACTTATTTAACCATATTTTATTTGTGGTCTAAAGTCATTAAGGGCAAAATGGTCAATATGGATGGTTTTGTTAAGTAATCAAGTCTTTTACTCAAACAACTTGTGTCACGTCACTAATCACATGCCACATCAGTAATCAAATGAGATTAGCACCAAAATTAAAATGATTAAAACTTGCAATAACTGTTTGGAAGGATTAGTAAGTTGAAGCATAATATTTAATAGACAAAATTGTTATCGTTGTCCTTTTAAGTTATTTATATTATCATATTATTCTTTTTAAGGTTTTTTTTTCCTCTCTTTTTAAACAGGTCTTAAGGTTCTTTTTCCTCTCTTTTTAAACAGGTCTTTTAACATGATGTATTTGATGTGTATGCCGTTGGCATTTTTTTTGATAACTTTGAGAGGGGGAAGCATATTAACCAGAAGTCCTTTAACTTAATTTAATGTTTCAAAGAAATATCGAAACGGAATAAATCTGGACACCAGCTATAATTTCCATTTGGCTGTTACCTGTAGATGTTACGCTTTATGATACAATTCTAACAAATCCTATTGCTACATGTTTGACTTTTACCTCAAATTCAATTTCTCAGCAGTATGAATAATCAGAATATTAACTGCCAAAACAAAGGAAACCAAGCAATCTGCTGTCAATACAAAATGACTCATTAGTACTATTATTATCTTTACGTGTTTGGCATTTTCACCCTCAAGCCAATATACGCCCAATTCAATGATAACGTGTGTAACTACTGTAATAGGTGAAATTCCAATTGATAACTGGATATACAACAAGAAAGTAACAGTTGACATAATTTGAGAAAATCTAATAGTAAGGAATTGGAAACCAATTACATTTTAAACAACTTTGTTAACTTTGATGAAATAAAGAAGAGAAAAACACAATATCTCACTAAATTGTTTTGGTGTACCCAAATCCGTCATCAATAGATCAATCCTAGAGGGTTTGGCTTTACATCTAGCTAATTAGCACTGAACAAGGAGAATCTCAATGCTTTTATTAATGAATAGGGGGGAAAAATGAGATGTGATAAGTCAAGGAGATCTCATTACCTCTTTAAAAAAAAAAGAGAGAGATCTCATTGCAAGCAATTACATGATAAGATAGATAGGAGGAGCTGTGACTTGTGATAAGGGGCATTCAATTTTGTTCCAGCAATATTAGAAAATGTAATTTTGTAACATAACATCCACAGACCATCAAACTCTGGAATTTGACATGACCTCTGTTCTCAATACACATGCTGCGGCAATATCATACAAGTTCACCAGAGTTCACCAACACTAATGCTTTCTTATGCTCAAACAGAATTACACAATGAACTCAACACCAATGGTTATATGAAATTTAAATTTTCACCAAAAACAACGGCAGATCTTATGTCCACTTTAGATCAGGTTGCAAAGTGCATATCAATAGTTAAAAAGCTGGCGACATGCCCCATAATGATAAAGAAGTTCATTTTGAAAGATACTAGATAATAGTCTAATGATAAAGCATGTGATTATGGCATATCTCTTATCAGCAAATCCATCCAAATCAAAGAAAATTACATCACAAGTAGAAAATATTCAACACTAGTCGCATACAAACAGACACTAATCTGACATAAATTAGTATGCAACTAATTGCCCACTACCCTGCTCTCATTAACCATCAAGAGTTCATTGATATCATAGAATTCAACCCACACCAGTGTCTCAAATGGTCATCCAAACTTCAAGGAGCTCCTAAAGTGGGAAATTAACTAAAATAATAAACAAGATAATTACTCAAAAACCTGAATCAAGACCATACTTTCTTCTATTATCCGATATCATAAAAAAATAAAGGGAAATAGAAGGCAATATATGCTTACTCATAGATTTATGTGAAAATCAAAAACACCAGAAACAAACAGCACACTACCTCAATCAGATTGAAACCATTCCGCGTGCAGAACTAATTACTCACATCAGTTTATTTCCTCCAATAGAATCAGAAATACATATTTATAATTATATCATAAAATGCCTACAGGCCCAGCCACAGTTTCCATGCCCATTATCTAATTTAGGACCATGTTTATTTTCATTCCTTCGGCAAAGTAGTGAAACACAAAAGAATTAGACACTCATGTGGATCTAATTATAAATAATTTAAAAAAAAAAAAACAAGTTTATCTTTACCAGTACAAGATACATGTACTCTCCTACAAGTGTGCTGCTGACACTGGCGAGACTTTCATCACCATAGACACAAACATCTCAGGTAGTAAGCCTCAAAAGTAAAAACCAATCGAGTATTCGTTCTTCTTGAAATAAGTAAATATAAGAATTGTAATTGTGTCCAGGCCTCAGATATTATTTTCTTTTCAGACAGCAAACAAATTCTTGAAGTAAAAATGACTTGTAAGTTCTAACAGTTCAAAGCGGAAAAATAACACAATCCACAAGCTATTATAGTATCAGCGACTAGGACCTGGACAATTCCTCAAACAAAAATTAACAATCAATAGTCTTAACTCTTAACTTCTTCATGAACAATACAACTCAATTTAATAGGTGTGGTTCCTGAAGGTACTTTGATGCATCTGCTTTTCTCAATACTTTAAATTTGTAATAATATGTGCCTCCTGCCTACCAATATAAAGAAAGCCTTATTTATATACAAAAAATAAAGCCTTTTGTTCCACGATGGAAGAAGCGGCTACACGAGTCAAACCAGATCATAATGTCCTATCATGAATAAAGTCTAAGGATAGTGATAGGAACCAAACTATGAAAAGGAAAACTGAATTGCATTGATACTAAATCACTGAACCAGAAAGATGAATTCTATTGAAGGGTATATTAAAAAATTGAAGTGGAAATATTAAATTGAATTGGGACCCTATGCCCCTTTTCCAGAGTTGGCCAGCCAAAAGATACATCTCATTCTTTCACACGTCTCACGGTGCCCTTGCTTGCTATATAAAATATGTCACTATATTACCTCTCCATGCATCATTATAGCATCCCTCTCCACCATTCTCCTTCTCCCACATGTCCACTCTTATTATTCCCTCTCTCTCTCTCCTCCATCCACCCCTCTTGTACACACAGGCATGACAGGCTCATCAGATAGACTGTTTCCCTGTAAATCTCTCTCAATAATTCAACTGAATGGTTTTTTGTGGTCTCTCTCTACAGCTAATAATTAGAAATTTCTCAATCTGGTCAATCACTCTCGGCAGTGCTTCCACAGGACTTCTCTGCACATACCCAAGCCACCTTAGAAAAATTTGTATCACCTTTTCTACAAGTAGAGCGACCTCAATTTTCCAGCTGATAATTATAAATTTTTAATCATGTATTGTATCGTGAAAGTGTAACCACTCTTCATCATACTGTCAAAATTAACAGTTTGTCATAACCTTCTACTCTTTGTGAAAATAAATTTATTTTCCTATTGGATTTGTATAGCCTAACACTCAATGCTAAGCAGAACGCTATTGTGCCAAATATGTGTGCTTCAGCCCATGTAATTTTTAGCAACAGATAGTTATTATATAATGAAACAACATGAATTCCGTTATCCATTTGTTCCACATAATCGAAGAACAATTGCCAGTTACGAATTATAAGGGACACTATATGCATTTCTAATATTTTTCGATTCTATTTTGGTTTATTAGAATTGCCAGCATATGGGAAAAGACATTTGATATGTTTACTTTCTTGCTCCCCAATCCCACCTCATTTATGTTAGATATTCAAGCATTGTTCTAATCCTATAATTCATGAGTATATATAACATTAAACAATCCACCTCTTGAAAAATAATATGTAGTATGGAATGAAACATGCATATTCTCCAACCACAAAACCAATTATTCTCTTGTGTCATTTAGTTCTAAAATTAAGGGTATAAGTCAAAACTGTGATGTACCAACATCTAAAAAGGTTACAACTTACTCAGTAAGTGGAACAACACAATTATTGTAGAACAAGATGAATAATAATAATAATAATAATAATAATACTGCTCATTTATATAGTTACACCAAAATATGCACTCACAACTTATCAAAGCAGCAGTCAGCAGATGCTAGCATCCTCCCCCCGATATAGCATTAATAGACAATATGCTTCCTCCTCAAAACGATTCACATACCTTTGCAGGAACACCTCATCAGTCAAATAAAATGGTGCAGTTAAGCTAGCATCCTTCTTCATCAAATCTTTGGAAAGAAGATGCTGGACAACAGAAGCCCTTGGACTAAGCCTTTTCTCTATACTAAGACCGAAAAGCTCTGGTGCTGCCAGGAGCAATAAAGGATTCCAACCAAGTTGTTGGGTCCAAAAACGCATCACAGCATTGAGTTTGTCCAAAGACCGTAGCATAAGGTTAGGCCCTCTTTTAAATGCAATAAAAATTGCATCTTCAGAACAACCCCAACTCTTCAAGGCATCAACTTTGGCATCCCATTGAGATTTAGTGATAGCCTTTTTGGCCAACAATGCGACACAAAAATTGTAACTAGAAGGATGAAACCCTAATTCCTGAATCTCCTCCACAGCCGTCCTCAAAACAGATGAAAAAATTACAGAAGGTCTGCTAGTAAGCAAACGGTAAATACTTGAACGAGTGACACCAGTATCAAGCAAGAATTTCAAATTGGGTTTCATGCGACCATCACTAATTGTAGCAGGAAATGCAATTACACAACCAATAGCTTTTTTATCAGAGGGACAGAAACTTCTTACCAATTCAAAAGTAGGGATAATGTGTTTGTTGAGGCTTACACGAAGGAAACGAGGGTTTCTGGTTACGGTGATGATTATGTCTTCTGGAGAAACGCCTTTGGAAGCTAAAAATTGAAGCTTTGGCAAAATGGATTTGATGGGGTTGGAGACGAAAACCACGGGATACCTGCGAATGATGGATTGTATCTGGTCAATGGAGAAACCGTGGGTTTTGAAAAAGGCGATAACAGAATCGGGTTTCTCCGGGGTGTTGAAACGAAGTTGTTTAGATGCTTTGAGAGCATCTTGCGAAGATAAGCCGAAATTGTTGGTGAGGTAGGAAACTGTGAAAGATGGTTGATCTGAATCTAAAATGGTGGTGGAGAAGAACAAGTTGTTGAGAGAGCGGTGTGGTTGCAGATGAAGGAGGTAACTACATTTTGGGGAGTTGATAACAGCTCTGAGACGGTGGCAGTGAATCATTTGGAGGCGGTGGCAGTGTTCCCTCAGCGTCTGAATTTTGAATTGGCGCTACTGATTTTTCAAAGCTAAGCCGGGTTTGAGTGCGTTGCATATATGGACATAAGTCGTCGAGTAGATTGTGTCAGTTTTGGTCAAACTCGTTACTCGAAAAATTACTCTTTCCTTCTGTTCAAATTCAAACCGATTCAAAATAAAACTGCAAACCGATCAAAAAAATCAAAAACTGTAAAAAAACTAAATATTTTTTGATACATTTGGATGTTGTTTTGTAAAAACCGTTATTATTGGATCATTTTTTCAAAACCGAACCAAACCGAAATCGAACCGCAAAAGTAATTATATATTGCATTAATTTATGTATATTATCACTAATTCATATGTTTCAAATATAATCTATCATTTTTATTGTATAATGTTAAGTGTTTAATATATTTGTGTTATATTTTGCATCGAACCTATTAATAAAAAAAATACATGTTGCATTTTGGATGTCCAAAAACCGATCCAAATTAAACCGCGTATATTTGGATCGGATCAGATCGGATTTTTTTAGAATAAATCATCCAAATCGAACCGCATGTAATTTTTATTTTGGAATGGATTTTTTCACTCTTCTATGAATGTTTGTTTTGAGAACTCTTCTTCTCCTTTCATTCATTGATTTGATGACATCATCATTACCCTCCAGAGGTTAGAGTTTATGTCTCGTTTTTGTGCTTTGGCATTTGATATGCTTGCAACGAATTTTGTTTTGATAGGAAAAATATTCTTATTGTTAAAATTGTTCGTAGAGCATGGTGCATTATTGATGACCATAAAACAATGTTGAACACTCGGGGTGATAACAACTCATCCTCATGTTCCCATCTCTCCATTTTTTCTTGGACTCCATGTACGCAAGTTATTATAACATTGATGCTGTTGTTCGATGAATAATATATGGGGTATTGGAATAATTATCAGCGATGTAGATGATTTCTTGTTGGCCGCGGTCACTCGTTCATTTGAGGCTGCATGCATACTCAACCAGAGATGGAAAATTCAATACTAGAAAGTTTATTGGAAAATAAAGCTTAATTCAATACACATGGGAGCATCCTCTGGAAAAATAAAGCTTAATGAAAAATTCAAACTCAACCAGAGATGTCTTATGTAGCTCATCTTCTCTGTCGGATTAAAGAGTACTTTGCGGCAAACTCAATACTAGAAATGATCAGCAAATTTTTCAAACAAAAAAAAAAAATTAATCATAGAAGTGTTCAATTCAAAGAAATATTGAAACAGAATAAATCTGGACACTAACGATAATAGTACAGAATTGGAAACAAATTCCCATTTTAAACGGCTTTGTTTACTTTGATGAAATAAAGAAGAGAAAAGAAAACACAATATCTCACTAAATTGTTTTGGTGTGTACCCAAATCCCTCACCAATAGATCAATCCTAGTGGCTTTGGATTTACATCTAGCTAATTTGACACTGAACAAGGAGAATCTCAATGCTTTTATTAATGAATAGGGGAAAATGAGGTGTGATAAGTCAAGAGATCTCATTACCTCAAAAAAAAAGGAGGTCTCATTACAAACAATTACATGAAAAGATAGATAGGAGCTGTGACTTGTGATAAGGGGCATTCAATTTTGTTCCAGCAATATTAGAAAATGTAATTTTGTACCATAACACCCACAGACCATAAAATAATCAGATCTACTAACTTCGAAAAATCACATAATTTTAGTAATATAATATATACTTGTTTACACTACTGACGATAATCAAGATATATATGCTAAACGTGATATCCCACCCAAAGCAGGGGAGATAGTAGTATAGTATATAACCATGACCATATCATGAAATCATACCTCAAAATAGATTGTGTTATCAGTGAGATTGAGTTTGCCATGCCATATTAATCTCCATTCCAAAGCAGGCTGCATATTATTAAAATTTAAAATTAATGCATAAAATCACCTCATAAAATTACCACCTCCGAAATTTGAGAAAGCTTTGGAAGCTATTAGTCTTCTTTTACACCTTTGTTGTTAAAATGCCAAGTTGTAGAAACAGCACCGGTTTTCAAAAGCCATGAATCACAAACAACATCAACAAGCTCCCAGTCAATGCTTTTATACTTAAATTTACTCCAAACAGTAACATTGGAATCTTTTTTAGAATAAAGCTGAAGATGAAGAGGATGATGCTAACATTGGTAAATCAGTTGAACCTTTCTTCTCAAACTTATACTCAACAGACACTGAATGATTCTCTGAGCACATATCACCTGACAAAGTGTAACAAGAACTGAACCTGTAAAGATCATCCTCATTTTTCTAATCGGAATCCGGCAGCAAAGCTATCTGAATTATGCAGGAAAATGGTTCAGAAGTGATCTCAGAATTGACTCAGCTTGATAGGCGAGGAAGCGTATAAGAGCCAATGAGCCATGCCATGCTTGATCATTGTTAGGTGAAAGGTAAACTTAGTAAAGTTAATTTTTTTTTTTTTTTTTGAAACTCGGTATCCGATTTAAGGACCGACTAATCCGAGGGGACCAATCCCACCGCCCACTTGCGGGGGCCCCGTTTAAAGCCAGAGCAAGCTCTGTATGGACTTGCCCATCGAAATTGACACCAGAGGGAATCGAACCTGAGACCTTTGGAGGAGCAAACTCCAAGATCCCAAGCCAACCACTAGGCTAACCCCAAATGGGTTAAGTTAAAATTTGAAGAGAAGGAAACAACGGCATGAATGGTGGAGATTGAAAGAGGTGTTGGTTCTGTCATTGAAACGGTCAAATTGGGACTTCCTCTGTTAGGATTGTGCAAACTGCTAGATTTATATATTCAATGATTGAGAATTGATTACAATCAACAGTCAACCATATATAGCCCTATCACTAGACCTGCTACAGCCAGTAAGCTGACTGACATTAGTCAGTCAGTTTGTTACAGGGGTGTGCTAGAGTAAGGAAGGGTCTATAGCAAGCTCTCATGAGCTTGCATTAGGTTTGGCTGTACTATCCTTCAATATCCTCTAACAAATTGTTAAAACCAATGCATAAAATTACCTCCTCAGACAGGGCAGCTACATACCACTTCTAGCCTAGACTCTAGAGTCTATTAGTCTTCTAGGACTGAAGGAAAAGGGTTGCGCAGTTTCTATATAGATATTCTATGTAATAGATTTCAAATACTAGCATGATTTTCTATTAGAGAAAACTGCCACTTATTGTCAGTATCGATTCAAAACAAATACAATTACATCACAGGTAGAAGAGGAATATTCAACTCAAATAGCATATAAACAGATACTAATCTAGTGTAAATTAGTAGTTTAGTATGCAAACAATTGCCCACCATTCCCCCGCTCACATTATAATCATCAACAACCATTTGATCTTGCGATGAATTCAACCCACACCAGTGTGCCAAATGGTCATCAAAACTTGACTGAGCTGCTAAAGAGAGACCTGAATCAAAGACTTGACTTCTTCTAAATATACATACATGCTTTCTCATACATTCTAAATATATGTAATTGCTCTCCTATTCCCACTTATTTTTGTTAGAAATTCAAGCATTGTTCTAATCCATAATTCATGAGGATATATAATATTAAACAACCCACCTCTTAAAAAACAATTTAATGTATAGAATAGAACAATTATATTATCCAACCACAAAAGCAATTATTCTCTTGTCAATTACTTGGAGTTAAAAGAAAAATTAGTGATATAAGTCAAAACTGTGACGAGCAACAAAAAAGGTTCCAACTTACTGAGCAAGTGGAACACCACAGTTAAACTAGAACAAGATGAATAAACATAGCATTGCTGGTTTATAAAGTTACACCAAAATATGCTTTGACAACTAATGCAAGCACCAGATGCTAGCATCCTCCTCCCTGATATAGCTTTAATAGCACTGAAGCTTCATCTCCAAAACGTTTCACATACTTTTGCAGGAACAACTCGTCCTTCAAATAAAATGGTGCAGTTAAGCTAGCATCCTTCTTCATCAAACCTTTGGAAAGAAGATACTGGACAACAGAAGCCCTTGGACTAAGCCTTTTCTCTATACTAAATCCGAAAAGATCAGGTGTTCCCAGGAGCAATAAAGGATCCCAGCCAAGTTGTTTGATCCAAAAACGCATCACCGCATTTAGTTTGTCCGGAGACCGTAGCATAAAGTTAGGCTGTCTTTTAAATGCCCACAAAATATCATCTTCAGAACAACCCCAACTCTTCAAGACATCAACTTTGGCATCCCATTGGGATTTGGTGACAGCCCTTTTGGTCAATAATGCAACACAAAAATTGTATTTGGAAGGTTGAAACCCTAATTCCTTAATCTCCTCCAAAGCCTTTTTCAAATCAGTACAACATATTGTAGAAGGTCTGCTAGTAAGCAAACGGTAAATACTTGAACGAGTGACACCAAAATCAAGCAAAAATTGAAGATTTGGTTTAAAGCGAGAATCGCTGATTGAAGAGGGGCAAAAGATAATTGAAGTAATAGCTTTATGATCAGAAGGACAGAAACTTCTTACCAATTCAAAAGAAGGAATTATGTTCTTCTCGAGGCTTGAATAAAGGAAACGGGGGCTTCTGGTAACGGTGGCAACAATGTCTTTGGGAGAAGCACCTTTAGAGGCTAAAAATTGAAACTTTGGCAAAATGGTTTTAATGGGGTTGTTAACGATGAGCGATGGAATCCTGCGAATGATGGTTTGTATCTGGTGATTGGAGAAACCGTGGGTTTTGAAAAAGGCTATAACGGAATCGGGTTTGTGAGGGGTTTTGAAACGAAGTCGTTTGGATGCTTTGAGAGCGTCTTGTGGAGATAAACCGCAATTGTTGGTGAGGTAGGAAACTGCGAAAGAGTGTTGATCTGGATGTGAAAGGGTGGAGAAGTAGTTGAAAGAGTGGGTTCGGTGATGAACAAGAAGGTAACATTTTGGGGTTTGGGAATTGAGAAGAGCTCTGACACGGTGGTAATGAAACATGATACTGTAGGTGATGCTACCAAACAGGAAGCTATAGCAGAAGAGAAGTGAAAATTTTGAAAACTTGGGTTGGTAGTATTGACTTGAGAATTGGGAGTGTAGTACTCTTGATGTCTTGCATTCAATTCTCTCAGGTGTCAATTTAAGATTTAAGTGTACGACAGCCAACAAAAAAAAATATACAAGTGGATAGAGCTCTCGTTTTTTTTTTGAAGTTACCGTGCTTAATTGGTGTCGATCAAAATCATTTAGTTATCTTGCATTATTTTTAACAGTTATAACTGAACACAAAAAACCAAACACAATACAGATACCACTGTATTGATACATATTTCTTTTTAATTTTATTTTATTGTGTTTTTTTCTTCTTTCCCTCTTTCTTTCTCTTCTCTCCATTCATCACCGCCACCATACCACTCCTTGCTCTCTCATCGCCAACAACCACAACTCACTCTGCAACTCTTTCCGGTCACTGCAACCGCTGTCGTTATACCGTCAGCCTTCTTCTCCATTCATAGCGCCACCACCATCTCTCTCCCTCTCGTTCGATCCACTCGGATTTCCACACCACCACCACCTCCGCTTTCTTCTCCGACCATATCACCACCGTCCACCACCATACCTCTGCGAGCACAACACCACCACCATACCTCTCCTTCTCAGATCCACTCAAATCTCACAAATCACCACACACCACCTGAACTTGAATAGGAGATTTGTTCCGCCGTTTTGGCCGGCTTCTCCGTCGTCGGATTCTAACTAAGAGAGACACAACACAATAGCTTGACAGAACCACGAACGAGAAAGAAGAGGGAAGATGACATAGTCAGAAGAAGGGTATATATTTGAAAATACAATTTTATCCCTAAACTATAATTGTAATTACAAAATTGCCATTGGTGTTGTATTTGTGTCAAAATTTGTGTGTTTGTTTATCATTTCTCTATTTTTAATTGGGCTTTAGGTGGAAGAAAATTTTGAAATTGAAATGAATAGGAAAAGATCGACTAAACCTCCAAAATGGTCGATGATTTTGTAGAGCGTTCTCAGGTTAGTCATTTTGAATATTTTAATTTGGTTATCGAATTTGTAAAACATCTCTCAAGTCCGCCCTTCTTTCAATGTTTGTTGATAAGCATCGTTTATGACAATGATGTTTTTGTTAAGTGTAATGTCGACAACCAAGACAATTCATAGCTTTATAAGAGATTCTCAATTTGGTCTTTCTAAAATGTTTCTAAGTTTGGTCTTTGTAAATGATGTGAATGACATGTTTGTTAAATGTATTGTTGTCGGTCCTCGTCATGGAAAAAAGATCACAAAATATTTGAAACAACGCTAACACTAGATCTTCTTCTCATTGATGTTATGAATTGTGAAGAAACAAACGTTTTTGTTAGTTCACGATGGAGTGGTGGAAACGTATTACAAGGTTCACTCTTGATCTTTGTTTTTTACTAAATATTAATTGAAATAAGGAAAATGATAACGAGTGTCCATATGACACTAGTTAAAGAATAAAATATAATAGTATTATATTGGAAGCTGTTCAGTCAATTTCTTAAGAGTACGTTTGATCGGCTAAAAATGAAGAACATGACAGGACTACTCTAATTGTACAATATTTGATTTGCAAAACTGTTTTAGGGACAATGCAAACGGGAGCCAAGAAACCAGACAAATTTTGAAATTCTTGTCCTTTACTAAATCACAACACAACTTTTTATCCAAAGTATAAGTTATCTAAAATATTAAAAGTTTTTTTTTTTTAAGAAATTGATGAAATGCCTATTTGTGCAGTGGTGTTTGTGAGACGAAGAATGATCATTTTCTTCAAAGTGTACAAAGTAGATTAGTAGAGTTAGAGCACATCATTATCTTCTTCATTTTATAGTTTCAAATATTGTATTCTTCCATCTTAGACTATGACAGTCAACAATACATCCAATGGAGACATTGTCATCATTCAAAATGACTGATAACAAACATTCATTTAATAGCGGTTTTTTAGAAAAGTTTGACAAAGTTAAACCGTTCGTATTCGTACAAACCAAATTGAAAGCGTAATACAAAACTCATGAATCATTTTGATTGTGAACACTACACTTAATAGACATGACATCGATTATTAACATCATTTAGAAATAAACATCAACAAAAAGATAAAATTGAGAACTATTTAAAATCTTTACACAATTTGGGTTTTGAATGGATCTTTACACTAATTTATTTTCTAAAATTTTGTGGAAAAAATGTTTTTTTTTTTTTTACAAAAGTAGAATAAAAAATTGTGAAAATAAGTTGTTTTTTTTTTAATAAAAAATGGTCTAATTATGTTGTTTAAAAAAACAATCTCCTATTTTTCCTCTCTAATGAATGAGAGAGTGCAAGCGATAAAAAGCTGAAGTGTGTGTTTAACTTAAGAAGCGAATTGAACTGAAGTTGTAAAAGAGAGGGAAAAAAAATGGCGACAGAAGAACCAATGGATTGTGATTCCTCAAACTACAAACCCTACACACTTTCACAAACCCTAACCGGCCACAAACGCGCCATCTCCGCCGTCAAATTCTCCTCCAACGGCCGTCTCCTCGCCTCCTCCTCCGCCGACAAAACCCTCCGCACTTACGGCTTCACTAACTCCGATTCCGATTCCAACAGCCTCACTCTTTCTCCGATGCAACAATACGAAGGCCATCAACACGGCGTCTCCGACCTCGCTTTCTCCTCTGATTCCCGTTACCTTGTCTCCGCCTCCGACGACAAAACCATCCGGTTATGGGATGTTCCGACGGGTTCTCTTGTGAAGACTCTTCACGGTCATACGAATTACGTTTTCTGTGTTAATTTTAATCCTCAGAGTAATGTTATTGTTTCTGGTTCGTTTGATGAGACTGTTAGGGTTTGGGATGTTAAGTCTGGGAAGTGTCTTAAGGTTTTACCTGCGCATTCTGATCCGGTGACTGCTGTTGATTTTAACCGCGATGGGACTCTTATTGTTTCCAGTAGTTATGATGGTCTTTGCAGGATTTGGGATGCTTCTACTGGTCATTGTATCAAGACTCTTATTGATGATGAGAATCCTCCTGTTTCGTATGTCAAGTTTTCGCCTAATGCTAAGTTTATTCTTGTTGGTACCTTGGATAACAATCTGGTAATATCTCTCATTCACTCAACTTTCATTTTTAAATTACGGCTGTAGCTGCGTGTGATTCATTCCTTTAAATGTAGAAAATTGTAGCTGATATAACCCCAATTGAATAGAGAGTTGCTGTTAAATATTGTTGATATAATTCTCTATTGGTATAGAGAATTGCAGTCGAATATTGTTGTTAAGACTCCAATTGAATAGAGAATCATAGTCAAATATAGCTGATATGCCTCTAATTGAATAGAGAGTTGCAGTTAGTATTTGATATAAGTGACCCCCAATTGGAATAGAGAATTGCAGTCTAATATTGTCGATATTCACCCAATAAAAGATATCGGTGGAGCGGAGCGGTGATAACTCAGTCAAAACGGCCGCTTCACCCATGAAAACTTACTGCGGTGCTGTTTAATGCAACATAGAGGAAGAAGAAGCCAACAAAGTAGTAGAAAGAATAAGGGAGGACAAAGTGCAGAGTAGTAGAAGATGAAGTTCAGATAACCCTTTCTCATAGTTTTAGGAGTGAAGAAACATAGTAGGAGAGGGCGTGCTTCTGTAACACTGTTGTTATGATTCAAATCTAGGGTTGTAACTGTATGACTATGAACCAATGTAGTCAGGATCGAGATCCTACGTAGGATCGGTCGGCCGTTGAAAGAACGTAAACATGAGGAACATAACACGGTTGGTAAGTAGGATCGGTAGGTTGTTGATAGAGTTGAGAGAAATAGATAGAAAAAATAGAGGGAAAACAGAGGAACCAAGCATAAAAACAGAGATAATGGAGGAAAAAGAGAGGAACCAAGCAACAAAATAGAGAAAAGCAGAGGAAAAATGGCAAAACACAGAGGAAAAATGGCAAAAAAAAAGAGGAAACAGAGCAGAACCAAACCAGAGTAAAGTCGAAGCATGGTCGAGGTGCTGTGGCACGTAAGATCGTGCGATCCTACGACCTGGAACTTGATCTTGGCTATTGCTATGAACTATTGTGCTTGCTCTTTTTTTAACCGTGGGCCTGTTTACACTAGTTTTTTTTTTTTTTTTTAACCGTGGCTTTTTAAGACTTGAGATAAAATCAATTATATTGTGTGTGGGATACCTTGGCTATATGGCTATATGAAAAGGCTAAATGAATTATATTACTCTATAGTCTATGCTGTTGGGTTTCTCTGGTGGGGTCGATTTTCTTTGCAATATTTTGGAATTGAGATCTGTAGTCAAATATTGTTGATTCAACTCCGGTTGGAGCTCAAACATAGCTGAAATGACTCGAATTGAATAGAGAATCAGTCAGATGCAGTTTATAACCTGATACGACTCCAATTTAATAGAGTCCACATCAAATATATTTGATTTGACCCTGTTCTGGTCTAGAAATTAAACTTAGGATGTAGGCCCCGATGAAGGAGCGGCGCCCTAGGGTTTATGGGATAAGTGTGTATAGAAGAAATCTTATTATTGCCAAGCCCAAATCCAAATGTGGTGCTGGAAATGACTGGATGACATATGGTGAGGTACCACGTGATAAGTGGGATTAATGTCTCTCCTGGTCAGTCGTGTGGGTATCCTCAGGTAGGCTGACTTCTTGGTCGGCCACCATAGGCTTGCTCGGTGGGAACTTGGGCTCCTTTGGTCGGCCAATATAGGAACTCATTCTTGTGCTTTTGGAGTACTGACCTTACGGTACCGTACAGACCCCTAGTTAGAATAGAGACTTGCAGTAAAATATTGTTGATATAATCCCATTTGGAATTGCAATTTGGTCTATGAGACAAAAAATTATGATTTCTGATGCCACAATCTTCATTGCAGGCCTTTTTAATTTATACTTGACTGTAAAAAACTAGTACATTTTTATTAGAAAATAAAATTTATATATTTGTGGCTATATAGCTATGAAAAAACTATATGAATTACATTACTCTATGCTGTTGTGTTTCTTCAGTAGGGTCTATTTTTTTTTATTTTTTTTGGCAATATTATGTTTTATATTTGTGTAATGGCTTATTTGACTAATGTGATAGATTTTCATTTTTTTGCATCTCATAATGTAGTTTATTTGGTCGGTCCTGTCTGTGGGGTTTTCTTTTCATATTCTTCACCTTTCAATGTGTTATAGTGTGTCTGGACTTCGGAAATATAGTTGAGGTCTCTGGAAGGGATTGGCATACAAGTACCTAGATTAGTTGTTCAAGTTTTTATTGACTTATATATAGGAATTTTTCTGTCCCTGCAGAGGCTCTGGAACTATTCTACTGGGAAGTTTCTGAAGACTTACACCGGTCATGTTAATTCAAAATACTGCATTTCGTCCTCTTTTTCCATAACAAATGGGAAGTATGTTGTTGGTGGTTCGGAAGATAATTGTATATACTTGTGGGGTCTGCAGTCGAGGAAAATTGTACAGAAATTGGAAGGTCATACTGATTCTGTTGTATCTGTCTCATGTCACCCCACGGAGAACATGATTGCTTCAGGTGCACTCGGCAATGATAAGACTGTGAAGATATGGACTCAACAGAAAGACTGATTCAATTTGGATCTGGGCTAATGTTCCAATGAATTAGTAAAAGTTGAGATAGCAGTAACTCGCTTGTGATGCTACCTTTTAGCTCAATCTGCAGTTTAGGATTTTTTGTT
>Ga0315913_1003637_pt1 | contig 18540 bp, 6 predicted proteins | sample MpolsnodulesMG_FD_207736 | JGI IMG/M metagenome (GOLD analysis project Ga0315913, IMG submission 207736) | Medicago polymorpha root nodule microbial communities from Los Angeles, California, United States - small nodules | ecosystem: Host-associated > Plants > Roots > Nodule | place: USA... | reverse complement strand
TTCAAACGAAGATACAAAACAGAAGAAAACATAGCTTAGTGTGCTTAAAGTATTAGAATTTTTTAATTACAATATCCGTATCAAATTTGGATGTGGTCTCTCAACAACTTCATAAAATGGAGCATATTGTGATTCTATTTTAAAAAGCTGAACATGAAAAATAATAAAAAAAGAATCTTAATGGAAAATCTTATTTCAAGACTATATATGATATTTAGCTCCTTCAAGCATATGCCATTGTTCTGAAAAAAGAGGAATTAGTTGCATTTAGGAGAAGTATATCCAAAGCATAAAACCCTCGAGTATTAGCCTATTTAACTTGTACTTGGCAAACTAGACACATTAGAGAGAACAAGAGTGGGAGATTGATTGCTCTACTTTAGTAAGCAAGTCAGTCATAGGGCATGTCTCTATTGGCAGGTGATATAGTGATATTTCATTAGGCTCTAGAAATTCATTTGCCAAAGGAGAGTTGCCCTGTGAATGTTTAGCTTAAACATTTGTTACATTTTTCCAAAAGGTACTCCTCCGTTTCACAATACTTGTCCATTTTGAAGAAATTACACATACCAAGGAATCAAATAAATGTTGTCGTTTTTGATAAAATTCTGTGTTTTTTCTATAATACCCTTACTCATTTATTATTTCATTCTATTATTTCTCTCTCTACAATAAATAGCTAAGGGTATTATTGATAAACCAATAATTAATGTTGCATCGAAACTTGAACGTGACAAGTAAAGTGAAACAAAATTATTCTCCAAAACATGTCGCAAATCATTTATAGAATTCTAGCACTTGAAGTACCGGCGACTAGAGAAAAGAATCAGAAAGAATGTATGTAAATTGATTTGTCGAACATCCTTTACATTTAAATGCAATACAGTTTACCTTTTCTTTAAGTTTCCGCGTTTTAAATTTTAGTCCTTTTACCTGCATCAATATTTACATTTTTTTCCGTCGAAAGACGTTTTCTTTCATACATAAAACCATTGTATTCATAAAGCAACCTATGAATATGATGAACACTCATGCATTTTCTGGAAAAAGATTGTGTAACATGCTCTAGGATTTCTAGTTTGACCCTGCTTGTAATAATCAAAACTAGACTTGTAGTTTACCAAAAATATCGGTAAATAAATTGACATGTCTAGTGGGACCCTGGTTGTGCAATTTTTCAAAAAATTTTGGAAGAAACTTCCATAACGTTTCAAAAAAAATTCTAAGTGTAATTGTGGAAATATTTCTGGAAAAATTATAATTGGCTTTGCTAAACCTTTTTCAGGAATGATATTTGTTTGTGCATTCATTTAAGAAATGGTAAGCCTTTGAAAGAAATGGCTCGACCCACCAATAGTGGAACTTCTGCGTCATCATAATTGATGTGCAGATTAGGCAAGTGTACCAAATCGTTTATCAAGTAATAAAATGATAAGTAGAGTATTGTATCCACAGAGATTTTCGTTTCGTCCAAACAATTCACGTTAGTTAATTTTAGTTGACAAATAAATCAAAGAGTTAAAAGGTTAGAGATTTTCACTTTTTATCTGTTTGCAACAGAGTAAGTTACCTGTTTTGGTCGCAAATAAGTAAGCAGCAGTTAGGATTCTTCGAATCCCCTTATTTATATTGTTGGATATTAAACAACAGTAATGTCGCGTTCATTTATCTTAGGTAGACTATACAAGTGATGAGGTTGTTGGGACCTATATAATTGATTTGATATAATACAAAATGTGTTCTCTATATTCTTTTGAGTTTTCAAAGAGTCTTGCAAATTTTTACAGTAAGTATAAGACACTTTAATGCCAACATTTTTAGAAAAAAACCACGAACTTAATCTTAATCCGACATCATGATGATACGACATCCTCAGGGAGAACGTAATGTAATCTTGCCCGATTTGAACAAGATGAAATTAAAACTAACTAAATTTATTGTATTCTATTGTTTTGAAATTGATTTTGCATACTTGTGTACTTTTAGTTAGGAATTATTTTGAAAATGAATGAATTGATTTTTTTTTAAAACATGTTTACCATTGAGCAAATTAATGTGTGGTTAAAAAAATGAACATAAGGTATTGTGAATAAATGAATGGTAAATGAATGTAGTGGTAGCCGATGATAGATATGGTGAAAAATGCACATTTAGGGGCTAAAAATAAAAAGCATCTTTGTAAAGAAATGTTGTGATGTTAGCTTGCCTAACACCGGCGCATATTAACTCACGTTGGGTACCAACGCGAATTAACTCACGCTGAAGTTATTTAGGGAAAATCGGGGTGGAAATGAGAAAAGCCAAATGGAGAAAAGCAATTTTTGAATCATAATGACACTAAAATATAAGCAAATTACCTGTATGAATTACCAAGATGGAATAAGCCAATGAAACATAGGCATATATTTGTGGGTTATACCATGGATATCCAAAAACAGTTGTTTTCTTTGGCACATTAATTTGGTTTATTTATGATAGTGAATGGTCAAAACTCAGTAAGCATTTTTGGTCCATCCTCCCAATTCTTGCACTTTAAAGAAGTAGAAAACATAAGCTGTGAATAAAATCAGAGTCTTTTTTTTTATCATATCTAAAGAAAGAATCTATATTGCTTTGAAATAATGACTTCATTATTCAAATACAGTTCAAACATAGCACACTAATGAGACAAACAGTGAGGTGGAAATTTGATTTTTCTAATTTCAAACGAAGATACAAAAGAGAAGAAAACATAGCTTAATGTGCTTAAAATATTAGAACTTTCCAATTAAAATATCAGTATCAAATTTTGATTCCTAGTGTGCAATCTCTTTCATATTATGAAGTGGTGATTACTTTTACCTTATGACATTGGATGTCGTCTCTCAACAACTTCATAAAATGGAGCATATTGTGATTCTATTCCCAAAAGCCGAACATGAAAAATAATAAAGAAAGAATCTTAATGGAAAATCATATTTCAATACTATATATGATATGTAGTTCCTTCAAGCATAAGAGAAGTATATCCAAAGCATTAAACCCTCGAGAATTAGCCTATATAACTTGTTGACAGTGTCATTTGATACTTGGCAAACTAGATACATTAAAGAGAACAAGAGTGGAAGATGGATGGCTATATTTTAGTAAGCAAATCAGTCATAGGGCATGTCTCTATTGACAAGTGATATGGCTCTAAAAATTCACTTGTCAAAGGAGAGCTGCCCTGTGACTGTTAAGCGTAAACATTTGTTACATTTTTCCTTCTCATGCATTGGAACAGTTTAAAGAGGTACTTTACACTTATGAGTGTTTAGTTTACATATATTTTTCCTTGCCATTCATTGCAAGGAGCTTTGCAGCTTCACATAAAGGCATATATGCAAAGAAGGAGGCGTCCATGAACTTCTTGACCGACTAACAAGAAGGAGTAGCATGCATGTGTGAACTTGACTGAGATCTCCCCGGGTGACTGGATCCTCTTTAAGGTTGCCACACGCTTAAGACGAAGTTTGACAATTCATAAAGTCTTTTTTTTTTCTGAATGGAAAATATTAGAACGTTAATTGTTATGATAGTTTTTTCTCCTTTCCAGGACCCCCCAAACCTTTATCTCCTTAACCTTTAGCTCAAATCAGTAGAGCTACCCAATCCTAAGAAAATATACATTTCAACATTACCTCTAATGTAGACATTAAAACTCACACTACGATGCATAAAATTGATTAGATCATTTTTAGTCTCATCATTTTATAGGTAAGTACTATAACAAAAAGTACTAGTGTTAATTGTGAGAATAAGTGATTTTCCCATATGGGAGACTAATCTTCTAGGTAACATTTCCATGAGGGAGGAATGAAGGTGAAGTCAATAGAAAGATCTTCCCATATGGAATAATTAACTAGCAAAGTGATTGATATTTGATAAGTGTACCAAAACTCGTCAAGTAATAAAAAAGTTTGTATCCACAGCTATGAAATTAATTAGAAAACTTAACAATTATATATATATATTTGAATAATTAAATATTAGTTATAAGTGATCAATTTGGCGGGTGGAGGGTTTGCATAAACTTTGGATTTAAGGAGTTAAATTACATTGAATTAAACAAGGATGTTCTTGAAAGTTTGAAAGACGGTAATTTGTTTATCACATTAAGATGATGTAATATGTCTAAAACGATTATCTGATGAATATTTATCCTCCTTTCACGTGATGCCACACTTTTTTTTATAATACTTTTCTCTTTGCAAACCAAGCCACACACATTCACTTTTCTTCTCTTTTTCACTTTGGACCATCACATCCCATATACATCTATATAGACCATTATAAAGAGGCAACAAAAAACTTACTACCAGTTAATTATGAATACGATGAAAACACAAGAAAGGAGGTTTTGAATTATGTTGATCATTTTAAGCTTTTGCCTTTTAATAATGTTATGAAAGCTCTTTTATTCAAATATTTCTCAACAGGTTTTTCGAATACATATTGTTCTTTATCAAATGGTTTAACTATATTGAAAAACAAACTAGTTATAGTTAAGCCATAACGATAGGAAAACAAACAACACGAATTTTTCATACAATTTCACATTCTTACTGAACGATACTTCTAGTCCCATCCGAAGAGAGATTTTGCTTCAATACCCTTGAGGGCTTAATCCACTATAATTCACCAATTACAATCATCATAGTATGTTATTCTTGACTACCATATACTAGATTTTCTGCAAGGTGTTCAATTCCTAAGTTATTTTCTCTAAAGAACGATTAAATGCTTCATTTTGTCCATCTACTATAGGATGGTATGCAATGCTCATTCTCAACTTTGTACCGAACAATTTGAACAGTTTGCGCCAAATACTAATGAAAATAAAATCCATGTTAGAGACTAATCTTCTAGGTAGATGCTGGTTTATTGGCAAATGTACCAAAAATACCATCTAGTATGAAAAATTCGTCTCCACGTAGATTGTTTCAATCTCTACTTAGAAAATTTCTTTTTTGATCAAAGCAGAAAAAATGAATATAAACTTCAGGAAAGGCCTGAACGTATTTATTAGGTTAATCTCAGGAAAATCCTAGCACTCCTGAATCTAAGAGGGTATTTCTTGTAGCTGAAGTTAACTTCTGAGATTAACCTATGTATCAGACTTTGTGTACTTGTCAAAAAAGTACGGTAAGGAAAACTAGGGTTTTCTCTCTATTCTAGGGTTTGTAAATGATGATCAAATGTTTTTGAATGTTCCAAAGGGCTCTATTCTAGGGTTTGCTTGCCTTTTAGCTTAGCGAGCAAGTAACAGGGGTAAATTAGTATTTTGGGCGGTTCCCGGAAGTAGTTAAGGGTGGCGCCCTACTGAAGACGCGCCCTGGGCTTCCACGATCCTTATGGAGGACGTTGGGTCCTTTGGTGCGGTCTAGGGGTCCTTCTGAAGGTCTCTGAGGAACCCAGGAATATTATGACGGTCCACTTTGCATGTGATCTTTGGAGAAGCGCCTCTTGTTTCTTTCAATCCAAATTAGCCAAACTATATGCAACTTAACAAAAATCATTATTTGTCTGACCTGAGAACTCGAAACATTTTGACAGATAAAGAGGAGATTGTTGCAGGAAGAGAGACCCAATGGTTGTTGGATACCTTTAGTCAGCCAAATCCAAATCAAATTAGTAACAGGACAATGAAGAAAGATATGCTCAGAACTTTCAGCATGTTTAATTTCTAGCATAAACAACAAACTGAGACAACTATACAACCCCTCTTTCTTAATTGATCATCATGTCAATGTCTTTACTCAGATCCCTCTTCTTTTATGATTAGAACTCTCTAATGTATTATCTAAGTTCGTAATCATCGAAGATTTTATAAACGTTAATTTCTAAAATCACAATCGAATAATATAACATGTCTAAAGATTTTTGAGTTAATTATATTTAAGGTCCCTACAAATAAGCGAACTTTCAACATTGGTCCCTATTTAAATTTTATTAAATTTTTCATCCCCAACGTTTTTTTCCGTTCGTAAGTTTGATCGTTGCGTCAAACTGTGCTGACTAGGCTAACAGAATGCTGACCCAGACATGCCACATGGACATTTCAAGTGACATGGCTGCCACGTGGTAAATGGCATCATATGTTTTTGGTCCCTATAAAATTGAGATATTTTAAGTTTAATCCTTACTTAATTTTAATAGTGCTTTTAGTCCATATAAAAAAATTATGCACTCAGTTTTAGTCCCTACTAAATCTAAATTTGTTTAATTATGCTTAAACTTTTAATATTTTGAACAAATTTTGGTACAAGTGTTAAGAACATTAAGAAAAGTTCATCTGCAAAAAAATTATCTCAAAATTTTATTTGTGCGTGCAGATTTTTGTTACTTTTATTTTGAACTTTTGTCTTTTAAAAAAATTCATATTTTTTTATTTCATTTTAAAAAATTCTAAATTTTAGTGAACGAACATTTTGTAATGTTCTAAACTTGTATAAAAAAAATCGTTGGAAAATTTAAGAGTTTAAGGATAGTTATAAATTTTCCTAATTTTTGTCAAAGCCTATCACTCTCCTTCATTCCTTTTTATTCTTCCAGATATAAAATATTTCACCCTACAAATATTTCTGGTCATTCCTTGAATTTGCCGGAAAAAAACAGATTTGTGTTACTGTTTCTCTTTGTTACTACTTCGCTCTCTTCAATCTTCTTCGCTCCCACTCTTTGTTTCCCAATCCGAACCTTGAAAATCGGCTGGTTCCGCTTCTCTCTCGAAAAGGTTGTTGCTGAATTTTTCAATGGTAAAGATTGTTGAGTTTTTGTGTGTTGAAGTTGACGTGTGATTAAGTTGTTGAAATTGATGTCTTAGATGAATTTGCAAGCGAAGGTTAGAAGAACGTTGGCGTGAACCAACGAGGTAGTGAAAAGAGTATGATTAGCTACTCATGATATAGAATAAAAAAAACTAAGACAAGATATTAAACCCGAAGAAATTTCGACATCGTCTATGTCACCCCGTATTGTCTTCCCCTTCAGCCTTCTCTCTATTTCATGTGCTTGTCGTTCTTCACTTTTGTGTCCCAGGTTTTCTTTTCTTTTATACTAGAAATACACTATCCTCCGCTAAATTATTGTGATATTACACTACCACCTCCTCTTGTTTAAAAACACACACCTCTCTCCCTTCATAGATAATAATGTAATATAATTAATTCTTTTTAAAAATTCTAATTAAATTTTCATCAAAATCATTTAGAAAATATTTTTATTACATTAATACCCTTTTACCTATTAATAAATTACAATCCCCTGTGATCTATAAATAATCCATTTATATTTGGCATTTGTATTTGTCCAATATGAGGCTGTTGTTGATTGTGTCATTTATCGCTTCAAATTACTTGAATCATAATGACACTAAAATATATATGTAAACTAGTATGAATTAATAAGATGGAATAACCCAATGATTGGCATATACTTGTGGGTTATACCTTGGATATCCAAAAACAGTTGTTTTCTTTGGCACATTTTTGAAATATGCTCATTAATTGGTTTATTCCTCATAGCCAATGGTCACAACTCAGTAAGCTTTTTTGGTCCTTCCTCCCAATTCTTGCACTTTAAAGAAGTGGAAAACAGAAGCTGTGAATAAAATCAGAGTATTTTTTTTATCATATCTAAAGAGAGAATCAATATTGCTTTGAAAGAATAACTTCATTCTTGTAAAACAGTTGAAACATAGCACACTAAGGCTATGTTTGGATTGATGGAATGTGATGGTGTGGAATGGAACGGAGTGGGATGGAGTCATATCCGACTGTTTGGATTTGTAAAATTTTAATGGAGTGGAATGGAACATAATGGAATCCATTCCATCCTTTACCACCACTTCTTCTTATTTTACATTCCATCCAATTTGGGAGGTAAGCAATGGAATAGACTTTTTTAATTAAATAATTACAATTTCATCCCTATTTTTTATTTCATCAATTTCCACTATGTTCCATTCCGCTCCGCTCCATTATATTCCATCAATCCAAACAGAGCCTAAATGAGGCGACGCAAACAGTGAGGTGGAAATTTGATTCTTCCAATTTCAAACAAAGACACAAAAGAGAAGAAAATCTTGCTTAGTGTGCTTAAAGTGTTAGAACTTTTTTATTACAACATCGGTATCAAATTTTGATTCATTGTGTCTCCTGTACTTTCTTAAGAAGGAATCTTAATGGGAAAACAAATTCAAGACTATATATGATATTTAGCTCCTTCGAGCATATGCCATTGTTCTGAAAAAAGGGCAAGTAGTAGCATTCAAGAGAAGTATATCCAAAGCATAAAACCCTCGAGAATTAGCCTATATAACTTGTTAGGAGTGTCATTTGATACTTGACAAACTAGACACATTAGAGAGAACAAGAGTGGGATATGGAGTGCTATATTTTAGTAAGCAAATCAGTCATAGGGCATGTCTCTATTGGCAGGTGATATTTCATTTGACTTAGAGGCTCTATAAATTCACTTGCCAAAGGAGAGCTGCCCTGTGAGTGTTTAGCTTAAACATTTGTCACATTTTTCCTTGTCATGCATTGGAACAGTTTAAAAAGGTAATTTAGACTTGTCTAGTCATTTATCAAGTTGTAACCCCCGCAGTACGGTTTAGAGCTATTGGTTTAATCTAAATTGTATTCCTATCTATGTAGTTTTGAAAGAGCATGATAAGATTGTGTTCTTTATTTGGTCGATAGTTCAAACCCGATTGACTCATGGTTGGAATGTTTTATACTTTCCCTGGTTAAATGTTACCTCTTCCAAATGTGTGTTTTGTAGAAATATAATATATACCCTTCCACACCTAAGGTGAGTGCCACGCCTATTGAGAGAAATTACCTTGATTTTCAAACGGAATGAAGCAATTCACCCATAGTGTTCCTGTACACCTTAAAAGTCTCAAATTGCTTAAGAATTGAAGTCAATGGTAGTTTATATATAACATCCACACTCCTTAACTCAACGAGACACCTTTCATGAAGGACAAAACTATGAAAGATTTACACTCAAAGCAGAAAAATATTTCAGAATGTGGTGTGGCATACTTGTGGTTGGAACGGAACACATAATCCAACATTTACCATTCGGTCAACAAGGTGAGTTGTCCAAACCTATCGAATGAAATTACTTCAATTTTCAAAGTAAAAGAAGCAATTCAAACATAGAATCTTAGAACTGAAGCAGCAAAAATAAAATAAAATAAAAAGATTGTTCACAAACTTTTCAACAACACTAGGTTAATTAATCTATCTAAATCTAGACAACTAACAGACAAAAGCCACGGGGTAATGTCCCTTCAAAACAAAGCTAGGCCCTTCCCAATGACCAAATTAGATGCTCATGCAGCAAAGTAATCTTCAGGGACATAAAATTTCAAACCATTTGCCTGCAACCATTGAAAATAAATAAACAAATTAGACATAAACCAGCAAAGATAAAATGAAAATTAACATATTAATGACATCAAAGGCCAAATATTATTCAGAAGTATAATTGCCGCTTAAGACAATAAGGAAATTGCTCTATGCACCCCGTGGATTGCTCAACGGACCTCTAAAATAAGCTTGATCGGGAGTTACAATATGAGAGTTACGATCCAATAGGGGATTTTGAGCAAACTGAGAGGCCCACAGAGCAATCACCAGACAATAATATCCACAATTGGATGAAATATACACCCATGAACTTAAATAGATGGAGAGAGATGGATAGAGACAAATGCGCTTGACTCAAAAAGAGAGAATTGTGCTCAAACTAATGCATTATTCATAATGTTATCAAATGCAGACCATGGTGGAAACAACCTGCCATTTTATGCCATGGTGGAACCATCCTTCAAAAACTGGCCATGATGGCTGTAAAAAATTCCACACACGAAATCCGCCATAGCCGATATTTGACAATGTTATTCATTTAAGAATGATTTAAGACTTACTGATAGGAACCAACTATTTCTTAAATGGTGCTCAAATCATAAGTTATTTCTTGGTCCTAAAATATTTTAACTACCTCTGCAAATTTAATATCAGCATCACTATGATCTGATTCTCTCCCAGCTGCATCACCGACATAAAAGGATCTACAACACAGAAAATGCATGTTTTAACATTTTAAACCCTTTGTGAATAAAATATCATGTTATTCTATATAAATTAGTTTAAATAAATTTAAGAAAAGAATCCAAAATATAGCATCAATTGAGCTATCAAGTAGAAAAACTAACTGATCCATATCGATGGTAATGCCGGAGTTGAAGTGTTTCTCCATAAGTTGCCACATCCCTGGTTTTGGTTTCCGAAAAGGATCATCTTCCTCTGTTCCAGCTTTGCCAGACTTGCCCTTTTTTCCAGCTTTGCCTGACTTACCTGTCCCACAAGCTATAAAAACCTGTATGGATAAAAATTGGATACTCAGATCAGGTTCAAATACAGTTGTTACAATGAATGGCGACAACAAAAGTTGTTGCAATTAAGGCGGCTTTCCAGCATACTGGTACGAAGTTGACAGCTATGTTAAACCTAATCTATTTTAAGTGGTAACTGAAAAATAAGAACACAACTTTAAGATCAGAAACCTAATAGCTTTCAAATTTCCAAATAACCAAAAGAATTTGGACAAAATTGCTCCTGTGACCTTTAAGTTATTTTACTGTGCCAGATTGGTCCTTTATGTTTCTTTTTCCCATGTCGGTATTTTAGTTTCATGATGTTAACATCGCTGATCATCGAGTTTTCATTTAGGTTTGTTAAAAAAAACATACATTGACCGGTACGATGTTGACTTGTCGATTAAGATACTTAGATGGAATGTGCAACTATGCATTCAATAAAAAAATAAAATCATATTTTTAATTAATTATATATTAAAAAAAACCAGATTGATGATTCGGCTTCTTCAAACCAGTAGTCCAGACTCTTCAAACTCAGAATCTGTAGTGGTAGAAAAATATATCTTTCTTCAAACATGATTTTATTTCAGCCATGTAATAGCATGAAGGAATGAAGCGGTTCTGAGAAGAGAACGCCATTGTTAAGTGGGAATCCTAAATCCAGGCAACAACAGAATTTCACCTCCTTGGAGAAAGTTGTATAAAATTTAGTTGGTCGATTATTCATTATCCTTCTTTTTCTCAGGTTGAATTTCACCTCTCTAGGGAAAGCTGATAACAAAAGTTCTCAACACTTGAAAGCTTTAGCTACTGATAAGTTGTGATCCAAATCTCTTTTCTAGTTTTTTATTTTTTTCCTTCAGTTTGCAATAATGATGACACTGCAAATGAATGCCGAGTTAGAAGAGCCAGGAGCCATGCATTTTTACTTATTTTGTAGCATGAAAAGTGGTTAAATATTTTCAATTATGGGTTTGAAGAAACCCCTAATTATGGTTTAAAGAAATCCCAAATTATAGGTTTGAAGAATCCTAATCAATTTGTATTTATTTTTTTGTTCAATAAAAAATTAGTGAAAAATTATGGCTTTTATCTGGAATGCCTTGTTAGACTTTCTCGTAAGCACTGCAGTAGACAGCATCTTCATAGCGGCCACATAAGCTTTTATTTTAATGGACCAAAACGGAAACTCAAGAAAAGGTCAAGGACATTAACATCATGAATCGTAGGACCCATAAAAGGCTTAGATGTTACAATAAAATAACTTAAACTAGAATTTAAGATAAGTTTCGTAGGTGGAACTATACTATACTGCAAAAAGATGGTCCAGAAGCACGATAAAAGGTAACCAAGACAGGCAAAATATCATTGCATTCGTAGTTTAATAGTTGAAAACAACATAAGCTACATTTGTATTACCAACAAACTCACCTGAATTGGGACCTTCACTTCCTCAATAAACTGATTTAGACGTCCAATTTTTGAGTCCACGGCTTTCTGTCTGCTGTTCTTCCAACGATCAATATTGGATTCGTTGGTGAAAATTACCTATAGTAGACAACAACAACCACAGTAAATAGCATACTACATCGTAAGTTTCATACTAGAAGCACCACTGTGCTAAATACGAAAGAGTATTAATTAAGTTTATATAAGGGGCAGAGGCCAAATGGGCCAGTCAACCTAGTGCAGAATTATGTTGTAATTGAATAAAACGAATAGGAGAAGGAATCGGAGGGTATTCGGTTGTTTTGACGTTTCTATGGGTGGTTGGGAGAGAAGGCAGGCTCTCTAACTCCTGTATTATGTGTAGCTTCTGTACCTTCCATTATTAATTACTCATTCTATTTTTGTATTCTGTCCTAGTGAAACAATGTTTTCTGGTTATTTTAATCAGTTAACCTGTAATTAACTCAGTAATTTCTATACACATAGATACCAGTTCTAACATAAATTTCTATAATCAGCCTAAATTGAATAATAAGCTTTATTTTACAGATAAAAGGGACACACCAGCTTGTAGCCATTGTTGTATAAGCTTTGCAGTTTATCAGGAATTGAGGGATACATGATAGACCAAGCATCTGGACCTACTCTGAAAGAAAAAGATAATTTTATCAAAAATCAGAAACTTTCGGCTGGATAATAATAACAATAATAATAATGATAATAATTCTTTCGAAAAAAAATAATAATAATAATAACAAATCAAAAGGGTGATATCAATAAAATACATCCATTCTAAAAATTTGTTTGTGCTAGCACCACGTAATCTTACCAGAAACCTTTAACACTTTCCATTTACACCCAAACCAATAGAATTAATGATCACGAAATTATGACTTCAGATGTAGACATACCTATTCACAGCAGTTTTTGCAAGACAGCCATCAAAATCAAATGCAGCAATTTTACTTGAATCTTCCAAGCCATTATCCTGCAAATTATCAAAGCATAAACAAGGGGGAACATGTAAACCATACATAAAAGTATGCAAATTTTATACGGTCCTCCATTTTATTTGAACAGTTTACACCCTTTCAGTACAACCATACTGAAAGTGCACACACACCAAGGCTACTACTCTCAAATTCTCACCCGTTCAAGAAAAATGACTGTCTGGAACGCCTTCCATTTAGGCAAAAGGGTAGCATCCTGGATCAATAAATAATAAATAATTTCATAGAAAGTGGAGTAAAATAAGTAAGGATTGGTCAGTACATCGAAGCTGTCAAGTAATCGAATAAAGTAAAAAAGAAAAGAAAAAAAAAAGAAAAAAAGACTTGCCTTGTATGTGCTCTTTACATCAGAAACTGAAAAGATGATATTAATCCCAGCTTTGACATCAGAGGTGGATAACTGCAAGCAATAAATATGAATAACAAAACAAATTAGGTTTTAGGGATAAAAATAATTACCAGTACGCCATTTGAAGGAGAAAACAAAAAATGGAAAATAACATAAACCAACAATACACGGATTCTGGTTTAACTGTACACATCTTTTCCAGATGGATTCGACTCATTTTAGTCTCTGACTGAAAGTCGCAGACATTGAAACGTTAGTCCCTAAATGTAACAAAACTAAAAAATCTTTCAAATTGAGTTACGTCCGTCAAGTTAGTCGCTACCGTCGGTCAAGTTACTTGACATCGTTGGTAGGGATGACATGCCATGTTAATTACTAATGAATTATATTGGCACCCACGTCACTGTCACCCTCCCCCTCTTCCTGTCTTACCGTGTTGGGTACTGCTATGCTGAGTGTTGGCGTGACCGCTTTGGCTATCTCCCTCGTATATGCTTATCTTCATTATTCATTCTGACATTTCTCTCTAACATACACATCGTCGTCTCAAAACATCTATTGCTCTAATTCCATAGCTTATGACTCTGACATCCAAAGAATCTATTTTTATCTGCTTCATGCTTTACATTTCCTAGAATAACTAAGACCCACCCCTACCCCCAATGACAACTTTTGTTTACTGTGTTTTCTTCTTTCAAATTCCATGTTTTTCTGAGAACGAAAAATAGGCTATTTGCTGGTGTGAGGGTTTTTGTGAGATTTAAGCAATGATCGTTACTTTACTTTCTAAATATTTGCCCAACTTTAATAGAGCATGACATCAGATTTAGGAATGCAAAATGGGAACTGGTTTGGATTGCAATGATGGGAATTATGTATTGTATTGTCCTAGGTATTTTGATGACTCGGCGAAATGTTGAACCGCTAAGTTGAATTAGTATTACTATGATATCCACAAATTACAGTACCAGAGGAAGGAGGGAGATAAAGGAAAGTGAACACTGGTTTTAGATAACATATTTCTGAGAGTCTACATGACACTGAACATGCTACATAAGAACTTCAAACGAAATTAGGTGGGATAATCAACATGGGACTAGAGAAATGTTTACTCTCAAATCATTGTTTCCAATCTTTGTAAGATCTTCACACTGGAGATCTGGGCTAAAATTTTAAAATACGCTCATCAGGATGCAGAAACCACCCAAACTCTCTGTCCCCAAGTTACAGAATATGTAATTCAAAAACTCTTTACCGGTGCATGTGCTTACTTTTCTTTTCTCTGAGTCCCCTTCTTCAGCATCTTGCTCTTCATTTTGAATGTCTTTCGTTGTTTTACTAGCCTGCCATAAAAGAAGTGTAACATACAACCAAATGCTCATTAGTGCAAGCAATAATATTCTCATCAGGGTGCAGAAATCACCCACCCATCTCTCCCCAAGCTACACAGTATGTAATTCAAAAACTCTTTACCGGTGCATGTGCTTACTTTTCTTTTCTTTGAATCTCTTCCTTCAGTATCTTGCTCTTCATTTTGTACGTCTTTTGTTGCTTTACAAGCCTGCCAGAAAAGAAGTGTAACATACAACCAACCAAATGCTCTTTAGTGCAAAGCAATAATCATGAAGAACAGAGAAAAAAGATCATCAGAAAACCAAACAACATAAACCAACATCTTTTGCAGATACATATATGGTTGAGAATATAAGTAAGACTTCCATATAATTACAAAAAAATAACATTCAAACACATTTCCTTTTCAATTTTAAAATGTTGTGACAGCATACCCAAGCATAAATGTAATGCTTTTTCAAGAAACATTTCAACTTCAGGTTCAAGGAAGATGTTTCCTTTACACACTTGGGATGGATTTAGTATTATACAAAATGTCTTCAAATTTTCCACGGATGCAGTTGAAGAGATTATGCAATTTTTTGTTGACCAATATGCCATTATAGACTATTTCGAGTGTCATTAGCTAGAGATCATTATCAAATTTTGATTTAAATACTATCTGATTCAGACTTTAATTTGTATCATATTCATTTCATTCTTGGTCCCACCTTCAAATGAGTGTCTTATAACCTAAGTTTTGTTTGGCTGTCTACTGTTTGTTGTCTTTGGCTTCATAGAAACAAGATCATTTTCAAGGATGGTATATCTGATGGGTTTGGTTTAATAAACCATATCAAACTGGCGCCTTGGAGTAGGTTTGCGACTTACAAGTTACATGGCAGAAAGGTTACATTATTGTTTTACTGAATGGTGCACTAATTCTCTAATGTGTATTAGAAGTGATGTTTGAACTAAGTTTTTGCATCGAATTGGAGTATCCCTTGCACTTTTCATAATAATATTCACGTTGCTTATAGAAAGAAAAGAAGAAAAAACAACTAAGTGGCACATTGCTTTCATATTGCACTGACTAAACTACTCATTTTCAAATTTGAGATGTGTGGATTAAAGGCATAAAATGCAGATATTAAATTTTGAGTCAGAGAAAATGGAGCTCTCACCTCTTCAGAGTTGTCCCCCTGTTCAGCAAATAACTTCGTGAGAGCCTCCTGGTCACCGCTCTGGAAATACATCAATAAATAAATGAAGGTCAAATATCTCGTGCGGTCCTTTAGGGTTTATGATAGAACATTATGGCATAATTTGATTCATGTAGCCGACCCTACTTAGTGGGATAAGGTCAAATATCTCTTGCGGTCCTTTAGGGTTTATGATAGAACATTATGATATAATTTGATTCATGTAGCCAACCCCACTTAGTGGGATAAGGCTTGGTTGTTGTTGTTTATCTCTTGCGGTCCTATAAGTTAGATTTTCGAACAAGTTAGTTATTTTAAAAAAAAATATTGTAATAAATTGGTCTTTTAAGTCATAGAATACTTACATTGTTATCCTTTTTTTCATTCAATTATGTTAAAAAGTGTTTACATGACCTCTTAACATTGAGGTGGTAGGTCCAAAAAGTGTTTATGACACCAAACATGATTACTTACGCATGTTTTCTTCATCTTGTTTTCGAATTCAAACCTAAACTTACATATAACTATTTCACCAACATATGAATCGATCTTGTTTCAAACTTAAACTAAATAATACACCTATGAACCCTAGCAATGAACACCACCTTGATGGATAGACTTGGATCAATCTTGAGTTGTTTTATAACATGCCCAATTCAGTTGGAAAGGTAATTCTCATTGGACCTACCAACTTATCACTTAACAACCACATAAACCGTTTTTAAACGAGTTTGATGAAAAGAGGGTAATAGTGCAGACATTTTATAACTTAAAACTAATTTGTTAAAAAACTTAAAGGACTAAGGCCTTGTTTGGATAAACAGCTTAATTTTCATTCATGATAAGCGCTTATATGTAAGCTATTTCCACAATAAGCAGCTTAAAATACATCTTTTAGTCCTTTTAAGTTTAACGAAAATACTGGGTTAGTCCTGTAAGTTTTTCAAGTTTCAAATAAGTTCTTATTACCTTTTTAAGGACGTATTTGAAACTTAAAAAACAACAAATAGGTGCATGAAATTAACAACTTAAAGACCTATTTGAAACTTAAAAAAACTTTAAAAAAACCTATTTGAAACTTAAAAAACTTAATCCACTAATCAGGTATTTTTGTCATTTTTGTCAAAAGAGGTATATTGCCAAAGATAAAATGATGGAAAGCCCTTATATGTAAGTTATTTCTACAATAAAAGATACAATAAAGTTAGATTGTTTAAAAGTTATAAGCAGTTGTCATAAGCTGTCTAGGAGAGCTTATGCGAATATCTTCAAAACAACTTATGAACATTTCAAACAGTCTCACAAGTGTTTACGCCAGTACATAAACTCAACTAAGTAAGTCACTTACAAAAAAAGATGATGAACAAAAATGTTTGAAAAGAAAAAGGAAATTACCTTCAACGACGAAAATCCAGTAATTTTATCAATTGAGGAGTGAGAGGGAGGTACAGTAAAGCAAGTGAGGTGGTGCCATTTAGTAACATCAAAGCCTCTCCTCTTGTCTCTTGTAACCAAACCCAATCTTAGGGTTTTAGATTGTATAGCTTCTGAGCATTTCTTGCATGTCGAACGGTTCGACTTCGCGTACTCCGCCACAACCGACGACTCGGACGTCGCCATTGTATGACGAGAGGCGTTCAGCAAAACTATTCTGGAATGAATAGGAATGAAAAATTTGATACAAGTTAACATAATTATGAAATTTGAGTTATAAGCTTTGATGAATGTGTAACGTTAACAAATAATGTTGCAAATTTTGGATTGAAAGTGTAAAGTAGAGAGCATAATTTATACCTTTGAAACTGAGAAACCTTGCAGATCAGATGGAAGGAACTGCGAGTGTGCTTTGACTGAAAACAAACGACTACTTTGGTTTTTGGGGTTTAAGAATGTGAAATTGAAAGAAATAATGTGGACGGTTAGATTAATCGAGTGGTGGAGGATGTCTTGACTGTGTAATGTATAATTTTTGTCACCGCAGGAAGTCTGTTCGTGGTATTGGAAACTATAAAAAATGATGGGTACGGCTAACTTATGCCCTTAAAGCATCTCCAATGGGATGTCCTTACTTAACAATGATCATTTCCGGTTAAGGACTCCTTATTGGAGAAAGAGAAAATGAGTCCACAATAAGGAACAAGTAACTATATAAGGACTCTCTTTCCTAGGCAATTAACGGGTCTCACGTTTAAAGGAAGTAATAAAAAATGTATTATGTGGTCTCACTTACAAAAAAAAGTAATATTTTAATAATTTGCATGAATTACATTTCAATAAACTATTTATACATTTGATTTATTAACTTGTGATGTTGCCATAACAACACAAGTTAGCATTTCCCAAAAATTATTCATCCCATGACATTTCAATAATTTTTTGTTTATAAAATTGAGGGATGAGATCTCATGAGCTTAACTTAAATGGTAAAGAAAAATACATTATAGTTTTTATGGATCGGAGTTCAAACATCAGACACTCACGTGATCGCTAAACTACTTGATAAAAAAAAGTGAAGGAATACATTTTATCAATTGGAGTTGTCTCAAATTTTCTCAATTGTTACATCTACACCATTGAGAATGAAAGAATTGTTACATCTATACCATAAAATATGGGAGAAAAAAATATAAAATTATAAAGAAAATATAATATTAAGTGTGTGATTAAGATGTAATAATTGAGATAATTATACATTTGAGAGAATTAATTCTCTAAATTTTGAATACATTTTTTTTTTACAACTAGAAAAATATCGAATTTATTAGAATGGAGGTCATTATGGAG
>Ga0315913_1003636_pt1 | contig 18540 bp, 5 predicted proteins | sample MpolsnodulesMG_FD_207736 | JGI IMG/M metagenome (GOLD analysis project Ga0315913, IMG submission 207736) | Medicago polymorpha root nodule microbial communities from Los Angeles, California, United States - small nodules | ecosystem: Host-associated > Plants > Roots > Nodule | place: USA... | reverse complement strand
GAGTAATATGTTCTAATTGTCGTCCATTGCGGTCGTGGAATGATCATTGTATAACAAAGAAAGAGACATTTTATTTAAGCTTTACTAATAAAATCATGATAGGTTTAACATGTAAACTAAGAATTGCCTTTATACAACTAATGATTCTCTAGCCAGATTGAAGAGAAGGGGCTAAACGAAATGTTCTTTTCTTTTTTTCATATAAGAAATAGTTTAGGTATGTTACGTTTTGGAGACTCACTTGAATTAAGCAAAACATCAAGGTTCATGTAAAACGCTAGAAAATATACTTACTAACCAATGAGTCAAATCAACAATGAAATTCAGGTAAGATCTAAATTGAATCTTTATCAATTGGATCAACCTCCGAATAAATGTAAACAAGATTTTTAAGCATGGTTAATGAATTTACCTATACTTTATCAATCTAAAATCACCATTAAGTAAATGAGGTGCATAGAATAATCGAAGTCTTAGATGTAAAATGATGTCACTGATCTTATTAATTTTTCTTGATATGAAATATATTGTTTATGAAATACCATTCACTCTGAGTTTCTCTGACTTCGATTCTCTTCCTCTTGCATTATTATCTATATAAATATATAATTTTAGAACATTATTCATATTATACACACAAAAAAAATATACACTAGATATAAATTTAACTCAACTTGACATGTGGATGTTGTCATTCATGGTTTGATGGTGATATATTGTGTGTTCTTGCTTAGTTGTTTGCTGTTCCTACATGTTGGATTTGGACTTCTACCATACTATTATCATAGTCCCGTTATGTCAGCACTTTAGGTGAACAATTAACAACTTCGAAGTCATCATCTTACCCCGTTCAATTGCACTATCGTACGTATCTGCCCAATTGTCCTTATACACCAATTAATAATACTAGATTGTGGACCCGTGTGTTGCACGGATTTATTGTTAAGGGATTGACATACGAATAATAAAATGCAATATATAATTGGTAACGGTGAAAAAAAGAACAGGTGATAATCTATAGTAGACAAAATAAAACACTTCATTAAATGTATAAAATCTGAAAATATTATAAAAAAAAATCGGTAATCCTATCAATAATTCGGTAAAAGAAATATGAAAATTTTAGTACATTGGCATGTAGTTTCATCACACATTGTGAAATACTTCCTTATACGACGTTAGACGTCACATTGGTATCTTCACCATCTTCATCAGTGATCAATATCTTTAGTCCTTCTCTGGATGTAACTCTTGAAACAGCAACATACAACTGTCCGTGATAAAATACAGGTGTTGATAGATATACAACATATTGACGATATTATGTATTATACTATTGTTAGAAATGCTTAGACTCAAAATTTATGATGGCCTTATTGCCATTATGTATTATACTATTCTTATTCCTAGAATTTTATAATGGATTGTATCTTGGGCTATAGATATTATGGCACTGACAAACTATTTAATAGTTAAGTAATATTAAAAGGAATTTTTCACAATCCGTCAGAAATAGGCATATAAATTAAAGCATTATATATATACTCTATGAAAAAACACACAAATATACATGGCATATGTATCAGACACATATTTAAGCACGTCTTACAAATGAGAAAGCTTTTTTTTTGCCTTGATAATATACAAACTGCATCTACTTAGTGAACACATTACATTAAGTACTGTTGCAGAATCACTTTCCCCTTCCTCTATATGCAATCTGATCCAAGGAAAAGTGATTCTCACCTCAAAATTCATTCACAATTGCACAACTTTGCTTGCAAAGAAAGAAATAATAAAAGTATGCATAGGAAATAAAGACTAACAGCAGAATACAGTTTTGAACAAAACAAAATTCAGATTAAGTTCAAAAAACATGACATTACACGACATAGTCTGAATCCTTAGATAATAGGCCAAGAAATTGAGACAAAACTAAATAGGAAGACTGCCAAATTGGTGTAAACATCTCAAACCAAAAACAAAAAACGCAAAAAGGATATTCCAATTCTAAAATAAAATATGCATATCAATAACATGCATGTTAAATTAGAATACCAGTTAAGCAGTGGTATGAGAGGAAGGTTGTAAGGTCACGTCCTTCCATTTGCAAAAATCAAAATATCAAAATATATGATTCTTCTAATGTCTGTGTCATTTACCACGGTTTAGGTTTTTTTTTTTTTTTATAGAGAAAAACGGTTTAAGGTTTGCTATATATAGCCGAGTTTGCATGGAAATTAAGGTAGCCGAGTTTGCATGGAAATTAAGGTATTCCGTTTGTAAACGTATTAAATAAGTGTACAACAACTTGTCAAAAAAAAGTCTACAGAAACAATAGATATATACAAACGATGACACAACATGATAGAAATGAGAAGCTCATCGGTGAGGAGAAATATTAGGGTTGCTACATTTTAGAGAGAATTTGTTAGGTTAAATTACTGCTAACCTAATGCAGCATTTTAGAGGGAAATAATTAGGTTAAGTTACTGCAGACCTAACAAAATTAATAAATAAGAATTAGTCTTTTTTTTGTTACATTTAATAATATTAGTCTGAACTATGAAGTCCTCATTTGAGTATACATTTTAGTACACCAAATCTATAACAAAAATCCTTTAAAATAATTTAGACACACATTAAAATACATATTATTTGATTATTTGAAAAATACATATTATTTAATTTATTCTTCTTTTATTTTTATTTTCACTTATGTGCATCTGTCTATATTTATTTTATTTAGACTTACGATCAAGCAAGTATCTATCTCAAATCTATTGTGTTTTGATTCTTATAAATCAAATATACAAAACACGCATAACGCGTTGGTTGAACTTCAATTGTGTGATGAGTTTGTTTCTCATAAAGAAAGTGGAACAAAAAGAACTAGACAATAAGATGATGGTTAATTCAGTCCAAAAATAATTGTTAATATTGTTAAGATAAAAATGAAAGTAAAATAAAAATTCTTCTCTATGTTATTTGATTTTGATCATGTAGACAGTGATAAGAAAGTGTTATTTGATTTTGATCATGTAGACAGTGATAAGAAAGGAAAGTTAATGTGATAGTCAACGCACTTTTAAGTATAGCTCTTAAAATAGATCGGTTCAACAAATTGATTCATTGACTCAAATTTTAGCATGGGATTAGCAAAGAGGAAGTCTAAAAACAATTAGAACTTGATTTGCCAGCCCAATTAATCCAAATAAAAATTGTGCCGGGTTGGTATAATCTAATCTGCTTTGGGTTTGTCTAATTCTAACATTTTCTTGTAATTTTTGAAGAAGAAAAAAAAAACATAGTCGTAAAAGCTTTAACAATTATTATCAGTGGCGGAGTCAGATTATTATAAAGTCTGGACAACAAAAATTTGCAACAATTTATAAGGGTTTACATAAGAAATTGCAAGCAAATAATCAAAAATTTAAAGAAATTGTCCAATTTATAGGGGTTTATATAAGAAATTCAGGAGGATTTACATAAAAAATTGCAAAAAAATTGGGTCGGAGCCTTAGAACTTTTTTGATATATTTAAATCTGTAAACTTTTTTGAAGAAGAGTTTAAATATGTAAACTTAATAGAAAGCTATTCAATTAGCTAAAACTTTTAATGTTTAAAAATTATTAATTTGGTTCATTTGAAGAAAAAAATTGAGTTTAATCGATATTCATTGTTAATGAAAAGAAAGAAGAAAAAAAGTATAGGGGATCTAATCATATTCACAAAACATAATTGTGAGAAACTAATATCATAGTGACATAAAAAATAAAATGAGTGAATAAACCAAATAAACAAAAATGAAATCCGACCGACTCATTAACCCATAACTCGTAGTTTTTTAAAGGGACCCATAACATCCCATAACTCATAGTTGTCTAGTGAGGCTAATTACAAAATTACAGTCCAATGATAAATGAACCGGTCCGATCTGACCCATTTATGTAGTCAAGTCCATCAAACTTCTTGGATTTGATTATACTAGAGATAAGTATATCTTGGATGTTGATTTTGCTTCTTTGTCACGATTGTGAATTTATGGCATATGATACATATTGTAGACATAATGGTTATTTGTTCAAGGGCAGTAGATATGCAATTTTAAGTGTTCATTGAGGGAATTGCTTTGTTAGAGAGGTGCATGAGGGGTGTTTAATGGATCATTTTGCATCATAAGACTCATGTTGCATGAACATTTCTACTGGCATAGTATGAAACATGAGATGTGTATTTATTTTATTCTGGGTACATTTTTAGTTCGTAAGTAAGTTAAATTAAATTTAAAAGCATGCCTCTTCATTTGTATCCATATCTTCCTATTCCTTATTCTCACTAGCTTGATTTGTACGTGAATCGTATTTTAGGGCTACGCAAGACCAAACATGGCCATGATATATAATTATATACCATTTTTGCTATTTTTTTATCGCTTTTGTAAGATGACATGTTTCATTAATTGACATAAAGATGACGATGGATTCCAAATTTCTAATTTGTTTTTCAAAGAGTTTGTGAATTCTTATGGTTACCACCAAAATCCACTGTTTCTGATGGGATGCTAAAAATTTTTAATCACGATTGCAAAACCTCGTGAACTAAAGTAGGCACCAGGTAGTTATTTTCAACTACTTGCCACAATAAAATGGATGGATAAATATTGATATGGTAAATAGAACCTCTTCACCATGCTTAGAACATTTTTGCATGCAAATCAGTTAGGATTTAAGTCTGAAAACAATCCAACTCAAAAGACTAGTATATTATTAAGTGTGAGAACCTTGATATTTTGGATTTGAGCCGTCTTCTCTCTTCCACCTCCTGCGCCTTCTCTCTACACTAACCTAGCCGCCTCACTCCCAAAATCCACACCCCAACTGTCACGGTGTAACAAATAAGATGGTGATGCGAGGATCGACGATGGCCATCCGCATCACCGTGTCACCAGATCTACCGGGATCTCTTTACCGGTAGGTTTGGTTTTTGTGGGTTGCGGTTCGCAGTGGCTCTGTTATATCCGGCAACGGTGGACTGAGCTCTTGCTTGCCTCCTCCTGATTTCCTTCCGCGGTACAAGCCGCAGTCGCCTCCCAACCTTCTTCGGTAGTCTTTTTGGCCATCGTCGACTTTAAGGTCCGTTAAGGGTCGTGATGTGGTACTGTACTCAGTTTTCTGGGTGGTTTTTTCCATTGTCGGAGGGACTGTGTTTTTTGATATCAATCGCGATTTCAACGTCGGTGGTTTTGGTGTGATTGTATCTGGGTTTTCTTAGAAATTTGGATCGGTTCTTGATGTTCTAGGTGGCTGGTATGTCTGACTTGAATCTCTGATTCTTTTTCAGAGTTGTTGAGCCCTGCAGGATTCATTGTGATTTTCTTGAATCCATGTCATTCTCTATGTTTGATTGGGACAGTTGGACTCGAAAGAGTCGTTATACTTGTTGTCGTTTTTGCAGGGAGTTGTGACTCTTGGATTTGCACAGTGTTGGCGGTTTGTCCATACGCCATTTTACGATTTGCCATTCTTGTTGTTTGGTTTGTACTGTGGGGCTCGAAAGGGTCGTTAAGCTTGCTGCCATTGTTGCAGGGAGTTGAGGTACATGAACCGGCTCAGTGTTGGCTGAAGGTTCAATCACCGCATCGAAGACCTTTAATTAGTTTTAGGATTAATTATAGGTTGCTAGATACACTTGTGTGTTGTTTTCATTTTCTATCACCCATTTGCGGTCGACCTACACTCTTGTGTAGTTTACTGGGTTAGGTTTATGTCCCCCCAGTTTTTATGTAATTTTTTCCTTTTTTTTTAATAATATTTATGAGCATTGGACAAAAATTAGAGTCGGGTACCAACTTAGTTGGGAGCCACTCTTTCTTTATGTCATTTTGCTCTTGCCATATAAAAAAAAAAGTACCACGTTGAACACTTTTATCTATTCAATGTGGATCTCTTAACAAAATCCAAAAGCTCGAAAACTGTAATTGTCATTTATTAAAGGCTCATGCTAATCGGTGCCCCTAGGGCACTAGTTAAGGATACCAAAAAAGAAAGTTATTATTAAAAAAATGCAACTTTTTTTGACTTTTTATAGATTAATTACACGATTTTCAATCCAATAACTATTATATAATTTCTTTTTTTAGTATCATTAATCAATGCCCCTGAAGCACTGGTTAACATTTCTCTTATTATTAAATGAGAAATGATATTTGAACAACCATTTTTTGACAACTTTTGTAACAACTTTCTCTCTCATACTCACATTGTCCTTCTACTTTCTCTCTCTATTGCTTTGATTTTTGTGTCACTACCTAAATTTCTTTGTATAATTTAGTTGTCAAACAAATTATCACAAAATAGGTTGTTGAAATAACATCGCTATTATTAAATTTGCATATAATAGAATCCTAGGTTGCATGTGGTTTTAACCCAATAACTCTTGATTTACTTCCTCTACCTTTAAGTGATAATGATGAGTAGGGATATCCAAGAAAGAGATAGGTATTTCAAGGACTTGCATGTTAAACTGGAGACCAATATTAAGAAGAAATTGGATCACTATGCCCAAAAGTCTTCACAAGACTTAAAAATAAAAAGGTCTTTGAATTTGGTAATATGGTTGACTTAAGGAATAAGAGACTTCCATCCTTGAGAAAATCCAAGCTTCAATCAAGGGGTAATGGTCCCTTCAAGAATTTGGAGCAGATAAATGATAATTTACACAAGATGTATTGTGCAATATCTCAATCAATTGAGTTATGTTTACGGAGATTACTATAAATATTTAATTATTTACTTAAATACAATGTTTTTCTTTCTATTTTGCTTCAGATTTTAGTATTCTTTTATTAGAATAATTTTTTTAAGTTTCATAAATAAAAAAGCATTTTATTTAAATGATCAATGTTAACACTTAGTTGTTATTTTTTGTTAAAGGAAAGAGTTGAATTCATAACCTCTTTATCACTTCAATATCTAGTTTCCTCACACAAACCACCTTATGGCTCCCTCCCATTTTAAATTTTGGTAATTTTGAGCCTTGAAAAATGTTACACATCTTCTCTGCTTGACACATGTGAAGTTGTTGTTAAAATTGAGTGACACATTAAGTGATATATGAATGATGTGATAAGTGAGTTATTGATATAGTAATACTCATTTATGTGTGGTGGATAAACGAGGGTAAATAGGTTTATAGTTGATAAGGATAAACTAACAAATTAAATTTGCAGTGTTTAATAAAATTAGTGGATGAACTAGGTGATAGACATGAAATGACATGAAAATATATTTTTAATATAAAAAAAATATTCGATTAAGCACCGAGGACAAAATTGAGAAAATAATTATAAGTTATAACCTCCAACACTGTTTGAAGTAGTTCATCAAAAATGTTAAAAGCTAGTAAAAACCAATAAACTCGTGAGAAAGAAAAAAAAGTTATGAAACATGTATATGATCAATGAACTTATAACTATCAACTATAAACTCAAAATTTTGTTTCCTAAAACTCATTCATATATTATTTATTCCATCAACTTAGTTTGTGGATTAAAGTTCGTATCCGTGGAATGTTATTTAGAAAATGAGGTAAAAGTTTCATAATCGATGGAAAATTGAGTGACTCAGTATTGAACAATATATAAGTGAAAGGGTCCATAAAATCAATGTCTCAAGGTTTTGAATTAAGATGTGGTATCTAATTCACTTGTGTGATTATTCCTGATTTAATGAGCATGATCATATAAGCTTCCATCACGATCCAATAGTGGTATCAGAATTGATGTTCAACGATAGAGATCAACTCTTTGTGTTGAAAGTTTTTCTGACAATGGTGGTCATGTGACGTGTCTCGTTGAGTGCAATTGCAATTACGGCACTAATGTATGTGGATAAAAAAAATCATGGATAAATGACTCACGCTTGAGGGAAAGATTATTCTGTAACAAATGTGAGGTATAAATCTCACATTAGATAGTAATGTAAGTATTGAGAAGGGAGAAGACTTATAAGATACACATTAAATCCTGAAAGCAATTTTGACGTAACTATCCATACGACATGAGTTAAAACGAATTATTTTTACATTAATCTATCTAAAGATAAATTAATATATGTTGAACTAATTTTTAATGAAATTCAATTCGATCAAAATTAATTCTTATAACAGCATAATCAAATTTTGATGGCCTTATCTTTAGCTAGTAGTAATTTGACGACATGAGTAATTTATGGATGGGTTTTTTTGATCCGGCTGACATTACTCAATTAACAAATCCCTTATTACATCAACACCTCGCTTGCCACATCATCGAATTTAATCCTAAATTTACAAGTGGAGAAAATTCATGACATTAACTTGTGGACTAAAATTATATGTTCAAATTTAGCACTAAATTCGTGTATAAAATTGAGAGGATATACACGTTATTAAATTATGAAGATCTACTTACATCTAACCATGTTTTTTCTTATCCATATGATAAGCTCATAAGGTAAATAAATCTGTCAATCAGTATTCTACATTCAAAATTCAAATCACTTACTTAAGAGCCTCTAACCCTTAAGCTAGAACCATCTTAAAAAGTGCATGAAAAATGAAATCCCAAAAGTCATATTCTTACGTGGCCAGGTGTTAACTTTTGAATATCTCCAAAGGCTAGAAAGGATGTTCAATTTTTATTTTGGTACAAAAAGGATGTTCAATTTTATTGATTTCAGCTTTTTATAATGTTTGAACTTAAAAGATAAGAATAAAATGATTAATGGGAGCCAGTTGGAAAGGGTAGCACATGCACATCTTTTGGCTTAACTTGCACATGCATTTTGCCATATTGTCTCCTTTTCTCACAAGAAGGTAGGAACCAACAAATAATATTTGATTCCTTCTTTAACTACTTCCTTATCTGTCCATTTTGTCCATTTCATAAATTCATGCTAATCCAAAAATGGATGATACACACCAGATTCCTTACAACATGGATATGATAGCAACCTTGTGGCTTGTAGTAACAACCCCTTCACATAACTTTTTAGTAGATTTCCTTCACTTTCAATGCAGCAATTATTAGTACCTGATTTTCAAATTAGTTGATTATAGTTTGGATTAACCTTTTTGACTTATGAAACTTATTAAAATTAAGTCTATGTGCCCCCTAAGATTCACAACAAAAAAAGAGGTCCACTGTTATTTTCAAAGGAAAAATATGTTCACTTGTTATAGCAGGAAAAATTTAAGGGGTCCACTGTTGAACCTCTCTTTTTGGTGCATATTAGGTACACTTATAAATATTCCCTTTTTTTTTTAAGAAAAATATATTAACTTAGAGAAAATAAATCAACCATGAACTAAGAATACAACAATTGATTCAACAAAATGTAATATAATTGATATGAATTAATCAAACTAGTGGCTAGCTACAGCTTCACATATCAAAAATTAACTGAAAGGGGAAAAGAACATGAAACAAATCTCAAGCTGAGAATCTCTTCTCAGTTAGTCAGCAAAACTCCTTAACAAGTGTTACACAGAGAGTATAAGATTAATCATGGAAGAAAACTACACCATGAAAAAAGATAAACAAGTTCACAAATGTAAAGACAGCACAACAACAAGCAATTAGAATCAACATACACACAAAAGAACCACCTTACAATTATTATGTACAAAACCAAGTATGATCATCTACCATCCGCTGATGTAAAAGAATCGGCAAATCCATACGGACGATTAGGTATACTTGTTTGTGTGTTATCCAAACTTGGAAGAAGCGAAGATGACGATGACTCCAGTTGACTTGCACCTTCATAAGCCTGCCATTTCTTGAGTGCTTGTGGTAAAGATAAGTCAAGGTCAATACCATATATGTCTTCAGCATTCGTATCGGATGGCTTCCATTGTTCTACAAGAGAAGAAAGCACGTTAACCGCATGACCCATGTCCGGCCTTTGATATGGCTCCCTCGCACTGCAATGACCAGCTAATTCAGCTACAGTGTGAATACTAGCAAGTGTTTCTTCATTGATATCAATTGTAGGGTCAATGGCCTTGCGGAATGTGTCCTTATCTAAGTACATTCTTCGGAACCATGCTACAAGGTGCATGCTGTCCTCAGGTTGGCTGTCGTCAAGTGCTTTTCTTCCGGTTATAAGCTCCATCAATATTACACCAAAGCTGAACACATCAACTTTAGTTGTCACACGGCCGGTAACTGCAAGCAGATAGCCGTTTGCATGTCAGTGTTAAGAGGTATTTGCAAACAAATCAACGAACAACCAAGAATGATCAAAACACAAGCATTCAAAATATTTGTACTATCGAACAAACAAATCAAAATAAAAATCAAATGACACAATCATTCAATCAAAATACACCACACAGTCACAATCCAAGGGAAAAGCAAGCTTGATAGTTCCTCTGAAGACACGTGTAGCCATTTTTACAAATTGAACATGAAAAACATTTTAGCACAAAAGTTACATTATTGACTTTCTATTAACATCACAAAGTTGGAATAAAAGGTTTTGCTTAACTTCCTTAGTTATGTAGCTACTCAAACCAAGTCAATATACTGACCAAGTTCTTGACTATCTCTACTTTTATTTGGGAATACTAACTAAAAATTGGCATAGCACACAGAAAATAAATGAAGCAAATGAAAGATGAACAGCAAAAAAATACCTGCATATTCTGGTGCCAAATATCCGAAAGTTCCTGCAATTCTTGTTTCAATTGAAGCTTTCCCTTCTGGAGCAAGACGCACGAGACCAAAATCTGCGACCTTTGCCCTCATATCATCTCCAAGGAGAATGTTTGAAGGTTTCAAGTCTCTGTGTATGAAGCTTTGATGAGCCAAGCTATGAAGGTACTCAACACCCCTAGCAACATCTAAGGCAATGACCAATCTCTTATTCCACCCGAGTGGTTCGAGTCCTTCATCTGGCCAATTAAAAATATATCTACTTAGGGTCCCCTGAGGCATGTACTCATAAACAAGAAGCTTTTCATTCCCATCCAAGCAGTAACCAAGAAGAGCAACAAGGTGCCGGTGACGAACCTTTGTCAAAACAGCAATTTCAGACTGAAATTCTGCTGCACCCTTCCCAACTATTGCTCCACACATCATTCTTTTCACTGCGATTCTCGTACCATCGTGGAGTTCGCCTTTATAAACCGTTCCAAAACCTCCTTGCCCCAATATATTTTTCTCACTGAAGTTGTTTGTGACGCTCCTCAGAACTTGTATTGAAATTACCATGTTTCCCGCTTCAACCATTTGAATATCTCCCATCTCACTGTTGGGTACGGTGTGAGCTTCACTCACACCTCCAACACTTACACTCGAACCTGCAACCGTTATCTTCACACTTTCATTATCTGATCCAGAATGCCGAGGGTGAATAACTAATGCGTTTGGACTCTGCACCCTGCTTAACTTCTTCTGCCTCATCCTAAACAAACAGAAAACCAAGAGACCAATCAAAGATGCCACAAAAACAGCACCAATCACAGCTAACACAATCAAGCCCACATGTGAAGAAGACTTTTTGCTGCCATTTTCCGAACTCCCACCATTTCCACCACTTGCATTGGAACCATTAGGAGACACCGAAGGTGACAAGCTGCTTTTATCCTTCCCTATATCAATGTTCCCATTAGTACTCACAATCACATTGCTCCTAAAACTCGGCACTTTCCCGAAGAGATGATTGTTAGTAACATTCAATTGAGTTAGCATAGGCAAAGTAGTAAGCTCATTCGGAATTGAACCAGTGAGATTATTATCAGAAAGAGTAAGTCTTTGCAGCGATTTGAACTTAGCAAAATCTGGAGATATCACACCAACAAGACCCATCTTTTGAAAATTAACAACACTAATGTTCCCATTACTACAAGTAATCCCAATCCAATCAGCACAAGGATCATTCCCCTTCCAACTCTCAGCAAACCTTAAAGGATAACCCATACCCCCAACAACCGAAAGAAGAACGTTCACCCTAGGATCACAATCACCAGGACTAGGCAAACAAAAGCTATTAGAATCCTTAATATTATCAACCCCAACACCAGCACCAAAAACCGGCACCGGACCTTGAAACATGTTATTAGTCAAGTTCACAACTTTAAGTGATTTAAGTCCAACCAACGAACTAGGAACAACACCAGTAAAAGAATTATCCCTTAAACTCAAAACTTCCAAATTTTTCAATCCTCCTAAATCCGGCAAAGGACCATTAAACCCATTAGTCTGCAACCAAACCTCAGTTAAAGAAGTCATATTCTGCAAAACCTCAACTGACCCACTAAGCTTAACATCACTTTTCTGACCATTCAACCACAAAGACTCAACCTTTAATCCATTAAACCCCTTGGGCAACGCACCTTCAAGTTTATTAAAAGCTAAATGCAAAAGGGCCAAACCAGGAAAAACCTCATCACTAAAAAAATCAGGTAACTTACCCTTGACATTAGCATTATTAGCAGAAAAATTCTGAAGCGAAGAAGCATCTTTCAAAGACACAGGAATCTCCCATGGCTCAAAAGGGTTATCATCAATCTCAACAGAAACAAGCTGAGACAAACCAGCAAAAAAATCACTAGGAAAAGATGAAAAACTATTACCACTCGCCATGAAAACTTGAAGAGAGTTTAAACCGTTTAAGCTTGGAAGTGGACCTGTGATGTTGTTGAATTGAAGCTCTAAGTGTTGTAAGTTGGTAAGGTTTTGAAGGGTTTGTGGGAGAGTGCCTTGAAGATTCTGGCGACCGATTTGGATTCTTGTGACACGGTTGTCGTCGGAGCAAGAAACGTGGGTCCATTTACATGGATCCGGGTCAGACCAACCAAGTGAAAGAGGCGGTTTAAGGTTGTTTTTTAGGGTTTGCATGATGGAAGCATCGTTGGTTTGGGAGTGTGTGAAAGTAAAGAGGGTGGTGATAGAAAAGAATAAGGTGAAAAAAGTTAAGGGGTGTACGATGATGTTTTTCTTCATGTTTTGTTGTTGAAGAGAGAAAAAAGAGAAGAAGGAGGTGATGGAAAAATGGCGAAGAAAGAAAGAGTTTTGGTTAGTTAACTTAAGAGTGAGAAGAATGGGGAGGAGTAGGAGAGTAATGCACATGCAAGTGGGGCCCATGTATCTGAAAGACAGGGTTGTGATGACCATTGCTGAAGAAGAAAGTATGAGAGGCTGTCATGTTTGTGTTGTGTGTGTGTGTGTGTGATTCTGGTGTATGGGCCACCTCTTCCTCATCTTCATTTATGTATTTATTATTATATTTCCTTATATATACATGCATGTTAAAAGGTGGAGAACTTCTACATTTACAACTCATTAGTATCTGGAAATTTGGAAATATTCGACTTTAATATTTGGACATAGTATATTCGGGACTTTAATATTGAAATGTAAATATGTGAACATTATGCTTTTTAATGATTGAATAGTTAAATTCGTCCTTGAATTTGCACGAATTAGACAAAAACATCCTCCAATTTATCGAAATGCACGTTTTGTCCTTGAATTTGTCATATCTCAATCAAATTAGTCCCTACGTCCATTTGGGGCGTTAACGGTGATGACGTGACTGTTAACCTCTCACATGGGTTGCCATGTCAGATGCCACATAAGCAGGGACTAATTTGATCGAGAATGACAAAAATTTCGAATGACGAAATTGATTGATTTCAAGAAATATTATGCAATAAAGTCCCTGTTAATTTTTACATACTATCAAATCGATCCCTAAATTATATTAAAAAAAACCGTCAAATAAGTCCTTCAATTATATAAATATATATCCAATTTGATCCTTGAAGCATATACTTGCAAAACAAAGTAAAAATGACAGAAAACACAACTTCATCCTTGAAAATAACATTAAATAAGTCATATGTCTTAAGTTTGAAATATTACATAGACAAAAGCAACCCAACTATGGAGCATTAACAAGTTAAATATTACATAACCAAAATGAAACCCAACTAGGGGACATAATTTAAACAAGTCAAAATATTCCAAAAGCATAATCTAAACATGCATAAAGTATCACTTCTTTGGAAATCCGGGGGGATAAACTCCACGAACTTAGATTGAGTTGAACCGGATAGACCATAATTTGGATATGGAACTCTAATAATGCCAAGATCAGTTGGATGCGTCGGTGCAAGACCCCTCACAGGTGTTTGCTTAGACCTCTCATTTGAAATAATTGGCCGTCTAATGTCATACCTCTTTGCAGGAACACCCTGCAACAACATTTTCAATCATATCAGTCCCTAAATCATAAAACCTTCAATCAAATAAGTCCCTAAATTATATCACTAACTATCAAATCGATCCTTAAGATTTAACAGTCATACATGTCCAGGCACTACTTCATTTGCAACAACATTGAGAGTATATTGTCCCTGAATTGCAACATTTCCAGCAACAATATTTTCAACATTGACATTTTCAGCAGTTTCTGCAACTTGTCCAACATTTTTAACAACAAGATTTCCAGGATTAACATTTTCAGTAACAAGATTTTGCCAACATTAGTCATAATCACAAGCAAAACAACATAAAAATGTAAATCACAGTACAAAATAAACCATTTTTATAAACTATTTTAATCAACCACTTATTTCGTTCATAACTACTCTAATGTTCATCATTTTTAGTAACCAAACATAAAAACATGAAATTTTATAGTCTTTAACACAAAACCCTAAAATCAGTAATTAAAAAACGCAATCAAAGCAAGCAAAAACGAACATCAAAGCAAGCATGATGATGATGATGAAAACCGTAAAGTTGAAAACGAATGCCTAAAAATTGAAGACGAAAATCACAAAAAGGAACAGAAAAAAGGGAGAAAACGAACAAGACTTAATGGAAAACAAACAGGAACGACGTTACCTTAAGAAACGACGAAATCTTTTGTCAAAATGGAATCTTTTGCAACGTTCCTCGCCGGAGGTGATGATGATTTTGGAGAGGTGAAGATGATGAAGGTTTTAGCTAGAAGGAGAAAGGTCAGGGACGTTTTTGATGTTCTGACTGAAATGTGAGGATGGAAAGGTATGGGTAATAGAGGGGTAAATTTGAAAAAACATGAAAAATTGAATTTAAAAAGTAAAAATGAAATTTTTAGCATTTCCATCAAATTGGTCCTTGTACACATGGCTTTCCTTGTTGACACGTGTACATATTTTATTTATCGATGATCATATTTTTTTAGAGAGAAATTAGATGATCATTTGTCTTTATATAGTAATAGAAAAATATAATAAAAATATGTTATGTGAATAATGTATATAGTCAAATAAGGTCAATTATTTTAAATCAGATGATGTACATACTTAAGAGCGGTTAACCCAAATAATTTAAGTCTTTCAATTTAACCAAGAATCATAAATGTGAATGCATTTATTAAAATGTATCAATGTAAAAACTTAGAGATAGTTGTATGGCTCTTTATGGCTAAATGTGACTCTAACCATGTGAGGATGATGAGAGTTTCCTTGGAGAAGAGATACTTCTTTGTTTGGGAAGTTGATATGGTAGGCGACTTTTTATATCAATTGGCGGCAAGCTACAAACTATCCCCTTGTGATAATAGATCATCCCTTGTGATAGATCACTGGTGTTGGAGGGGATTTAGATTCTCTTAAATGTGATTTACATAGGATTGGACCATTCATAATGGAAGAAAAACATATAAAAGGTTTAAATAATCAAATATGTTTTATGACAAGACAATAAACATGCACGAGAAACGACGAATCAATTACCAACCTTGATTGTTTATCTTTCCATATCATGATTTCCACTATTTTTGCTTGTCGGCATTCGTCTCGTGCTATATTGCATTTATGTTAAATAATACTTCTCTCCCATTTTAAATGGTGTCAAATCAAATACATTATTTCACTATTTCACTTGTAAATCACACTTGAGAGGATCCCTTTATCTTGGAGTAGGGAGATCAAGATGGAGATACGTTTTCCGTTAAATATGTAATTATAATTCACTTTATATATCTTTAACATCTAGTTTTTCCAGTGGAGGTCTCTTGGGCATTACATAAACAATGGAAGTTTTATACCTCCTCTAGGGTAATAGTTTTTGCTTGGTAGATTTAGGTAAACTTTCAACTAGGTTAAACATGAATTAAAGAAAGGTCGTTAGGGATATGAATGCTACTAACTGTGTTTGTGCTCTCGGAATCAAGAATTAGAAGAAGAAGTAAAAAAACTTATTTTCCAATATATTCTCTCCTATTTATATGAAATCAACATAACTTGGAAGAGATTAATTTCAATTTTAATTAATAAAGAATATGGTGATATATAGTTACATTGTTAACACTTCAGATATTATTTATAGATGCGTTTTTTTGACATCTTTAAATATGGCCCCCTACTTGAGTTCTTAAATCTAAGTGTTAACTAACAGTTAGTTCTTCCTTTTTAATAACTTTGAGCTCATCCACATGGCGTTGGATTCCTTAAAATTAAGTAATGTACTTTACATAAGAACAACAATTGTATATAAATAAGTTGTTTTGCCTTATAAACAATCAACCCATATAGAAAAAGTATAAAAGTTAGGGCTGGGCAGAAAAAAGAGACCCGAACCGAACCCGCATGAATCGGAAGCAAAAAAAGCACTCCGGGCGGTTTTTTTCGGTTGAACCGGTTCACGGGTGAAGAAAGTCAGTTCTAGATGGTTACTTACGGTCGGGCCCAGTTTTGTTAAAACTCAAACCGCTATGACCGCACCCGACCGAAATAATCTAAGAAAAAACCCCAGTATCAGGCATCTGCACTTAGCAGTATATATATAACTTAACATAACACAACTCACTTCACTTTCTCTCTCTTGCCGCTCGCCTCTCTTCTCTAATCTCAGTACCAAATGAAAACCCTAGCAATTAAATGAAGCTCAAACACTAAATCTTCCCTCATCTCAAGTCTCAAACACTAAATCTTAACTATAATCCTTTAATTTTCAAGCTCAAATCTGAATCTCTTCTCTAAAACTCAAACCCCGTCTGTGTCTTCTTCACTCATTTGGTAAGAACTAAAACCCAACACACTGAATCTTCTCTCATCTACATACCTTTAAATCAAACCTGGATCTTTTCTATTTTCCTATTTTATGTTAAATAATCTATTGTAAGACATTATATTTTTTCACTAGAAACTTTCTTCAACAATTTTTTAAAGTAAGAGATTGGAACAATCGGTGAAACAAAAGGAATCACTTGAGTCTGTACAAATCTCTTGTTTTCTCCTCTCTTTTTTTTTAAAAAAAAAAACTAGGGTTTCAGAGTTTTATTTTCTATTTCTCATATGGCTGATTTTTTTTTTTATGTTTTGTTTTAGATCTGATGGCTGAACCTGAAGACACACACATGGTTGGAGAAATGGATACTCATAGTAAGCTATTTTAATTTTGTATTTACAAACTCTTAAGTCTTAAGCAACACTATATAAATATGTAATGTGTTCATTTTAAATATGTAATAATGTACTTATATTAGATCTACTCTTTTATTTCTTACATCGCTAATATTTTTTATTTTTATTTTATTTTCTATTACAGGTCCTATAGTTGAACCTCAAGACACACACTTGGTTGGAGAAGTGGACCCTCGTACAATTGAAAATTGTAAGTATAAGCTATTTTACTACCCCTTAAACTGTGTATATCTTAAATCTTAATTATGTAATATAAGAATATACTCATTTTAAATGTAATAATGTACTCAAACTCATATGTAATGTACTATGAGTATTTATCTCTATGACATAGTTTAATATAACTGAATCATATTTTATTACTATGTGAGTTATCAGTTATATTTTGTCCTTTTAGTATAGTTGAAACTTGAAAGTTGTGCTGTTAAATATAGTTAACTTGTACTTACGAACTCTAATATTTTAATATATGACCTTTTAAATGTATCCATGTTTGTTTATTCCTTCATTGCTATTAATTTATGATGTAATAATATGTTTCATTTTCAGCCATTGATCCTGCCGCTCTTGCTACCAATCAGCCTCCTGTTGCAACTGATAGTGAACCTGTTGTTGATCCTGCTGCTATTCCCCCAAAACCAAGTAAGAAGAGAAAGGCTAATGCTAGTGGCCCGCGAAAAACATCACCCGCTTGGGAACATTTCACCAGGGTACCTGATTCTGTAGTTGAAGAACCTACAGCAGCTTGCAACTATTGTGGCAAGAGGTATCTTTGTGACTCTAAAAATCATGGAACAACAAACCTGCTTGCACACTCTAAAGTCTGTCAAAAAAATCCTAATGTCTTGAGCAATGATCCCAATCAAACCGTACTCATTTTAGGCACTAATAGGACTGGTGGGGTGGATTTGGCTGCAGCAAGCCACAGGTTTAATGTTGAGTCTTGTAGGAAGGCTTTGGCTATATTTATAATCCTAGATGAACAACCCTTTAGGGTAGTTGAGGGTGAAGGCTTTAAACACCTTTGTAGAACTCTACAACCACAATTTGTTGTTCCTTCAAGATACACAATG
>Ga0315913_1003635_pt1 | contig 18544 bp, 9 predicted proteins | sample MpolsnodulesMG_FD_207736 | JGI IMG/M metagenome (GOLD analysis project Ga0315913, IMG submission 207736) | Medicago polymorpha root nodule microbial communities from Los Angeles, California, United States - small nodules | ecosystem: Host-associated > Plants > Roots > Nodule | place: USA... | reverse complement strand
GTGAGCAGTTCTACATGTTCCCTCTTTTAATTTAAATAAATCTGAACCACTTATTTAATCTATTGGTGTTTTTCTCGTGGTTCACCGGTGAGGGACCTAATTGGACCCTCACCCTAGAATCCACCTACACTTAGATCTTATAAAATTATCACTACCCAAAAAAATATCTTATAAAATTATCACTTTATTGATTATTCATAAAATATATTAAACAAAAATATAAAAAAGATAGAAAATATTTTACCTACTTATGTTATTGTAGATAAGTTTATATTTGAAAAAGAGTCTCTGAAATTATGTTAATTTGTCAAAAAAAAATAAAATTATTAATATAGATGTCATGAGTTTTTCTTTTTTATAAATTTTTACAGACCAAGTCATTCAATTTGATCTAGTTTAACATACATATAATTTTTTTTAATGACCGAGTTATACAACCGAGTCATCTGATTAAATCCGGTTTTATCATGCGGTTGAACCAGTGACTCAATGGTTCAACCAATGACCCAGTGACCCAGTAACCTCACCGAGTCAATAACCGGTCCGAGTTTTAAAACTATGCATATTAGGTAATGATTCAAATTTTTAACCTCAAGGGTGTGTTTGGGTGGAAGGTTTAGAAGAGGAAGGAATATAATAACTTACTTTTTTAATTTTTTAAAATTAAGAATAAATATTTTTTTAAATTAAAATAATAACATGATAAATGATCGTATAATACTTTAATCACACTAACGTTATTTTAACAAGATATCTTATATTATTCGTAATTTAAAAATGAAAAGTACATATTTCTAAACCGTGAATCCAAACATGTTGAGTGTTTCTCATTTAATGCGAGTGGGAGACATCCTTCAAATATCAAATACTAATATAAAAGTTATTCACATAGTTTATCGTCATAGCTTGTTATTTAAACTCCTCAATCAATTAATCAACCATGTAATTTCATAAGTGGACAATTGCTACTGGACAAATTATGAACTTCATGCTGCCATTTGGCTTGCAAATCCACCATTGATGTAACCATCAGCAAGTATCAGCCACACCTTTCTGCAACTTGTCAAATCCAGATGCCATCCAAGTCTATAGATCATCAATTATTCATGCATATTGTTACAAAAAAGTAGGTGGATTTTTTCATAACTTTTGGTTATCATGATGTAAATTTCGTGTAGTTGAAGCATTAAACTCTTTTTTTTTTCTTCTCCAAAGTAGTAATTCTAATGCATACAATAGATTTGAATCCTTAATTATGGAGGCAAATCCGCGTTTTGTTTGACTAATGATACATAAAACATATTCATGGTTTACCAACTCCACGCCATTATATTGAGCTTAAATTACACGAGGATCATTATATTGAGTTAAGTGCATGTTTGGTATCACAGAAAATTTGTCATTTTAGCAAATATATTGTACATGAGTTCTGACGTAGAACAGAAGCAAGGATTATCAAGCGCTAAACCTAAAAGATAAACAGACAATTTGCAAGCGAAAAATCGGTCAAAAAAGGGTTTATGGAATCCACCATAATTGAGAAAAGTTCTCGATAATTTTTGAATGAAAAACTGCCTCTTAGGTTACGAATGTTTAGCTTAAATACTAAGGAAATAACTGATAACAAACCGTAATGGGCCGAAAATAACAAACTGAAACAAAAACAGAAAAATAATAAAGTTGTGCTGAAATAATAAAAATTCGGTTTTGGATTTTTCCAAAAAGGTATAATTCGAGTCAATCGGATACTGGATGTCCAATCTGCAATATTCCCATTGAGCCTTTCTTGCGCACCGCTTTATATTCGATGCACACTAATTTGTCTGCATCAAGTTCTCTCACTTATATGTTATTCAACACTGACTTTTTCATTTAATGTGATAATTCTGACTCACAATTTACAAGAACTTGATGGATAAACTCCACAAAAATGAGACATTATATACTACTCTTCTTTTTAATTTTATGTTGTGTTGTTTGGTTATAACTTGTAAGGTCGTATCATTTTTGGTTTTCATTAAGGTGGCAATTGAATTTGAATACAAATCTTAGAATATTCTAGCAGGACTGAGACAGCCCAACAAATCTATATATTGATCATTGAATATATATGAAATAGATTCACCTCCATATACAATATGTATGTACATTATTTGTCCACCTGTACGATGATCAGGACATGTAACATAATAAATACACATATATACGTATACATATAAAGTCAAAGAAATCAAGGAACTTAAGGTATTTAATTTACATTGTCAATTATTTAACTCTCATGTCCTTTCTATATTTTCAGACACTTCAATCGGTCAATTTTTTATTCAAATCAAGCCATAATTTTTGTTCTTATACTTGAACAAACTAGAGTGGTCGGTTTTGTTGTGTCACTCTCTCTCTTTATATATAAAAGGAAAGGCCAAAGTAATTTATTTCTTGAATTATATATAAGAGCAAGCTAGCATATCATTGTGAAGGGAAGCAAGAAGAAGTAGAAAAATGGGGGTACAAGGTACTCTAGAATACTTGTCTGATTTACTCAGTAGAACAAAAAAGAAAAAGAAGAAGCAAACTCAAACTGTATCACTTAAAATCAGAATGGACTGTGAAGGTTGTGCTCGCAAGGTTAAGCATGTCCTTTCTGGTGTTAAAGGTACTTTTTCTTTTTCTTCTATATATGCTTCATTTCACTCCTTAAAAATCATTGCATCATTTCAAATTGCGGTTGCAGTCGCAGTTACGTTGCAAGTCTTGATATTGCAGTAACATACTATCGATGTGGCAGCAATTGCAGTTGCGACGCTGTTGTAGAAATCTCTAAAGCATTTATATTGCGCAACTGTAGTTGCAGACCGCAATTTAAAATTATGCATTATTGTTTTTAGTTCATTTGAGGGGAAACCTTGGCGCAACTGGTAAAGTTGTTGTCATGTGACTGAAAGGTCACGGATTCAAGTCCTGTAAACAGCTTCTTATGTATAAAACAGGGTTAGACTGCGTACAATCCACCAAATGGTGGGACCCCTTCCCGAACCTTGCGTATGCGGGAGCTTTAGTGCATCAGGTTGTCCATATTGTTTTTAGTTCATTTATTGGAAAATAATTTGAAATTTGAACAGGAGCTAAGAAAGTGGATGTGGACTTGAAGCAGCAGAAAGTAACAGTTAGTGGATATGTTGAACCAAAAAAAGTGTTGAAAGCTGCTCAATCAACAAAGAAGAAGGTTGAGCTTTGGCCTTATGTTCCATACACTATGGTGGCTCACCCTTATATTTCTCAAGCCTATGATAAGAAGGCACCTCCTAATATGGTTAGAAAGGTTGGTGACACTTCCAACATAAAAGAGTCCACCTTTGATGATAGCTATGTTGAAATGTTCAGTGATGAAAATCCAAATGCTTGTTCTATTATGTAAATATATGTGTGTATGATGATTAATTTCTCACCCCTTATGGTAATCACACTTTGAGGAGAAAATAATGTAATAGGTGTGTAATTTAAAAATGAGAGATAGAGATATGTGATAGAGGAGTGTAGAAATTAATTAGTGTGTAAGAAAATTAGTTATTATGATCTAATACTAGATAATAGTATATTTTTGCATGGTTTTGCATATACTATTATATGATGATGATTGATTGTTAGGGTGGTTGAAATGGAACACACTTGGCAGTGTATGGGGAATTAATAAGTGTTATTTATGCATATTTTTCTTCCATTGACCTAATTTTATCCTTTGTGAGTGGCTATATGTGCATTCCGTGTTTGGCAGGACATTGTTCTGTCTTTGTCTGTGTTTCTTCCTTTTAAAGTGGACGTTAACAATCACTTCTGAAATTATTTTCGCAAGGTTAGGTTTTGATGATAAAAACTTATGAGCTTTGAAAGGGGGAGATATCCGAACTTTAAACCTAGTGCCATTTTGGGAAAGAAAAATAAATAACAAGAGAATAATTAATTAAGAATTCACATGGATTGATATGGTGTTGACTTGAGATTTAAAGTGTGCTCCTCTTATGTTCTTAGGTTTGATTTCCCCTATTCCAGTTTTGGTGGGTTGGTCCAAACAAATCTGTACTCTATATTTAAATGAGACCCATACAAATAGACACTAAGATTGAACCCCTCGAAGTTCGTCAGTCCTTTGGTCGAATTCCAAGTTTTTCAAAAAAACTATAAATAGAAAGAAACACATCACATACAAGAATTATTACGTGGACAAACTTTAAAATCGGAGAAACAAGCCAGTGTTCTGTGACAACTGAATAATAATATTAAAACAAATATAATTCTCTAAACATTCCACATACCCAATATGATACCAATTAGCAGGGCCGGTCCTAAGATTTTTAGTGCCCTGGACGAATTAATATAATTATGTCCTTTTAATTATTTGAATGTCTTTCTCCTTGTATTTTTTATTGCAAAAGATTCTTTCATAATCAAGGTTCTTTAAAAACATATTTTCAATATAATTAATCAAAGTAATTTAGAAAGAAATATATCTATGTAGTACTAATTACTACATAAAAATAATAATTTTGGTGCCCCTATGAAAATGATGCCCTGGGCTCCTCCCGCCCTCAGGGCCACCCCTGCCAATTAGGTCCAATTAAATGATCTCCTTACAAGAAACAACTCAAGTCTACACCATCACATGAAGCAGGGGACATCGTATTCAACACATGGTGATTCGTGGTTTGTATTGCATCTATGGCAACCACTTAAATGTTCTTGAGGCTTTGAACCCTATCCATGACACTTATATAACAAGGGTCCCCTAGATGAAATATACACTATCTCTTTTTGATAAAAAAAAACATCTCTTAAACTCTCGTTTGAACGTTAAAGGAAAATTTTACTCTATATTTCTACATTTATACCTTCACTACTACAAACCATAAAAAATATCAATTTTACCCTTATATTGTTTGATATTATTCCCACAAAATATTTTTGGTATGTACAAATTTTTTGAAATTGAATAAATTACCAGGAAACATGAGCTATTTTTTCTGGTGGACAAAATTGCAAAGCATAATCTTTTGGGAACAATTTTTAGAAATTTAGTCACGGTTAATATGTAGATTCCGTTATTCCTTAAAAAAAATGTAGATTCCGTTAATTTGAATTATTGCAACCCAAAACCAAGAAGACTTAGTTTTTTTTGTTAATATAGAACCAAGAGGACTTGCAAAACCAAAATAGTAGTGGAAAGGTTTCCCGAAATTTAGCCACGATTTACCTGTGGCTAAAGTGTAGATGCTACCTTTCTTTTTTGTTCAACATTCTTTTGTTCTCTGCAATCATATAGATAGACACAACTGCAAAAAAATTCCAGAGTGGGTCACTGAAAATCTTGTATTCTCGTTATAAATTTATAAACAACAAGCATGAACACACCTTAAAGTATAGAGATGTATCTTATACAATGTTGCTACCACCCACATCCATACTGTATTTTATTTTCCATGTTTATAAACTTATAAAGGGCCGTAACATGTCAATTGAGCTAACTTCGATTGGACAATTTCCCAATTTCATCTTCGGGGATTTTAGGCAGCACTTTCTTCAGCACAGCCAAAAAACCGTTCCCATAGAATACAATAGGCAACAATTATTCAAGTGTGGACAAACTTCTTAGGAGAGGCACCATTTTTTTCAAATTGTGGCCCATCAACTTCACAATACTTAGGACATGCAATGGTTTTTAAAGTGTCTCCAAAACATATGATAGGCAACAATTTTTATACTTACTAATGGGAAGACAAATAGTAATGTGTTTGTCTGTCCGCTTTACATTAAGAAATGATAGTTTAATAACTTTTTTTGAAAAGAAAAAAAAAATGCAGGGGTAGATTTGTTAAGTGTGGGGTAAACCTATCAAAATAAAATAGAAAAGAGCAATTTTTTAAATTATTTAAAACTACTTTTTTAAATTATTTAAAACTAGGCTGTGTTCTAGTTGGCCTAGTAATTACCTTGTAAGCCAAAATCTATATATAATGAAGATTTTTTTTTCTTTCAATGAAAGATAATGTGTGTTGTCCATGTTCCTAGATTGTTCAACCTATCAGAACGTAATTTTCGATAGATTTATGTTTACAAGCCTATTGGATTGTACATAGCTTTCAAAGTTCCTAGATTTTTTTTTGCAAGGATACTCGGTCAAATTGGACTACAAAGTTCTCATGTCTTACGTGCATATCAAACTATTGGTGGTCATGAGGTAAATAAAGCTATCAATCATTTATGGAAATCTAACTTCAACGATTCAAGCATTTGGATGAAGATTATTTTCATCTATACTTCCATGTTCTAACTAAAGATGAGTTAGCATAGAGAGGTGTAGTTTCAAATATCCATAGTCTTCCTTGTGTTATATTCTCCAGGAAGGTTGAATCTGCATCCATATATTTTCTTGTGTTATATATGCTTTAGGGATGTTGACTGTTGAGCCTTGAATCCATATATTTTTCTCATGTGAATTTGTTGTTAATTAAGGTGTGGGCTGACGTTTTTAATTGGGGGTGAAGGTTCATGTTGGTAACTCTGGGCATTCACATTTTTTGCTGTTAAGAAAGGTGATCAAAGAAAAGATTTGTAAGAAGGCCAAGGGATTAATTTGGCTTTTCACAACATGGAGTATTTGGATTATCAGACATCATGTTTGATGATTACTTTGGAAATGTGGAGAAGACCTTGATTGGTATAAAAACTTTGTCATGGGTTTGGTTTATGCGTAAAGTGAATAGGAATCATGCTCTTGTTTATGCATAATGTTGATGATGTGATGAATAACGAGAGATGAAGAGAAAACTATGTGTTACATGAGTGTTAGAAAATCATGGGATAACGTTTGCAAAAAGATAAAATATTTACGGAGGTGCAAAAATATTCTTACTCCTATCTAATTTACACTCATGCTTTCAGTTGTTGTGGATTTTCTTTACATACGTAGGAAACCCGGAACAGTTGAAATCAAACTCATTCACCTTTGTCTACAATGATACAATATTCACTCTTTGCTCTGAAAAAGATTCATTTAGATTAGATATCATTACAACTAGCTCAAAACATTAAGAAAATTGCTCTTTAAGCTTATGAAATTGCTCTCACGCGTCCAAATTTACCTTCAATACCCCCAACAATAGGTAACTGTCGTTCGCTCCTTAACATTTAGCTTAGGAGGCGGTTAACCATCCATGAACTTCATACCAAACATTTCATAAAATATAAAATAAAAAAATCTCACTTGTGCAGCATGTGGATATAGTTATGATTTTGGGAACTCCACATATAGGACACAACGTGTTGACATCTCCAATTATATTTCTCCAAAACAAATTAAGGAACAGTGTTATAAAATTATATTTTGATGATATTATTCATGTAATTTAACCAATAACAATCTGATCACTTAGTTAATTTGTCACATTTTTCCTCATAAAATAACAATACGACTAGTTATAATCACACTCTAGAGGTAGAATGTTGAGGTCACATAAAAACATGGTGTTGGTGCAAGAGAGATTTGTCTAAATATTGTACAGGGATGACATCAAAAAATATCAAGAAAAGGTTTTAACTTCGATCATATAATTTTGTCTAAAACAGATAAAAGTTCAGTTGAGTACTACTCCCATAGCAAAACCGTTCTCAAAACATCGATGCCGATCCCTATTCTAAAATATCTACCTCGAAAATCATGTCCAGAAAAGTTCAAACTCAAAATACAGTGCAGGATTTGTCAGTCTCATGCCCCTACCCCTATATATCTCTCCCAGCTTCCTTTCTTATACTGCAAACTTGTATCACTTTTTGGTCCTTTGCACCTGTTTGCCTCAAACCGGTAAAGATTAAGCTGCAGAAGAAAATCAGAATCAATTAAAGACATTAGAAAGAAAATTAAGGTAGTAATTAATTGACTCATAATGGACATAAATATTAATAAAGCATTTGAAGTACATAAATAGAAAGTATATATGTCAAAATTGACTCATAATGTACACAAATAAAATAGAAGAGTTCCTATCAATTAAACTTATTTTTATGAAAGGATGCTTAGACAATCCTAAAAGAGCACATATTTAGCGTCGTGGTACCAAATAGGTGAAACATTCACCATTATGGATACCTTTATAGTATTTTATTCATGATCATTTGTTAAATAAAACTTTGGTATATCAATAAAAGTATTGGAGCGAGTTGAAAATGGAGTTTTGATAAATATGTGTTTTCATATATCTAGTACCAACCCTAACCTTTGTTTTTATGTGGGAGAAATGATGATCAGATGATACCAAGTACTAACCCTTGATTAATTAACATTAATTACAGGAAATCCATCACAATAAAGGCCATAAAAAGAAAAAGGAATGATGAGAACGTGTTTTAACAGTGAATACACAAATCATGGTTCTAAATAGAAAGTTTCTATAAATTTCAAATGCCTAATTTATTTATTTTGTTTCTCCTCCACACATTTTTTCCACTAATTTAAAAAGTAGATAAAAAAGTGAACAAGAAGCAAAATCAACTATAATGGTTAATACTTAGCTAGAAGCATGATGAAAAGGATACAATGAATAAACCTTTCAGCAAACCCTTAAAAATTGACACTTAGTAAACCCTTAACAATTCATAGTTTCACCATAAGGTGTATACACATGATTTTTTTTTCCCTAATCTAAAAAATAGATAAAAATGTACAAGCAAAATCAAGGTTAACTTTGTACTATTAGAGTCATCATGAATAGGAATTACAATGAATGAAAATTTCAGCAAAACCTTAAATTGAAGCTTTTCAGCACGTAAGTGTTGAAAACTGAAAAGAACATCATAATATAACTATGATGAATGGGAACCAATGAATGAACACTTCAACAAACCCTTAAAAATTGAAGCTTTCAGCATATAACTATGACGAATGGAATACCAATGAATGAACCTTTCACTAAACCCTTAAAAATTGAAACTTCCAGCATATAAGTGTTGAAAACTATGAAAATCATCATATAAGATTACCTAACAGAACCATTCAAATATCAAAACCTAAAAACCTAAAAACCTACTAGAATATTTAACAAAAACAACAAACAAAAAAGGACAAAAATGGTAAATCAAACAAATAGATGGAACAGTGATCATACCCTCTCTAAGGTTGTCCCTTTCTGCCTTGAACACCTTCTTTGACAAAAATGGGTTGATGGGTTGTGAAGATTGTGCCTGTGATGATGATGATGATGAAACCATTAACTGATTCTGAAAAGGGTTCATCTGAAAGTTGTTAGAAAACGAGTTTTCAGCATTGAAAGTGAAAAATTCTTGACGCTGTTGATGAACAGAAGAAGTAACAGAAAAATAAGAACTCGACACCGCCGTCATCGGTGTAGGAAGCATGATCTGAGGACCAACATAAGTAGCAAGTTCTTTCTTAGCAACATTAAGTTCATTCTGCAAATTCTTAAGCTTATTCTGAAGATGAGAAATAACACCAACACAACCATAAACAGGATCTCTCAAACGCGCTTCTGCTTCATAAGCTAAAGACTTAACAGCATCTTCACGTTGAGAAGCATCAACCTCGTTGAGTAACTTTGCCACGTTGCTAGCACCGAACACTTTGTGAACGTAGGTAAACTTTTGAGGATTTTCCGGCGGAAAATACGGTGCAAAAATGCATTCCTTTGTGCATTTTCGACGCTGAATCTTGCACGCTGCACACGGAGAAGAATTACACGACGACATCATTGTTGTTCCTGAAAATACGTTGTTGTTGTGAATGGTGGTGGATTTATTGTTGGTTTAGTGTCACACGTAGTGAAGGACTATACCCACGATGCGGTTTTTTGGCTAACAAATTTGGACTATCATCAAATCATACCATTTCTAAATTTATTTTGTTTCCTTTTATTTTTGTTTGACAAAAATTTACCCTTTTCAAATTTTGTGCTTTTCATTTTAATTTAATTTATTTTATTACTATATTTTAGGAGAATTTATTACTATTATTATTATTACCTTTTATGTGAACATTATCATTCATTAGTCATTACCTGTTTCATTAGGCAATCAAATCCTACTATATCATTATTTTATTTAAATATATTGATTGATATTTTATACTGATGTTATATCGGTTGACATAGATAATACATTGTTGTATGTTTCAACTTGAAACACCTCATTTATTCACTTTAAAAGTGAATTATAGTCACTAAAAAAGTTAAAGCAAAAAAAATTAATATATTTGAACTAGAAACACATTTGAGTTGGTCAGATGATCTTGATTTAAAATATTGGATTGTGCTTGTTTCAAAGTTTCTCCGATATCAATCTCAAAGTATATTTTTAGGGGTTATAATGAAATTAGAGTCCACATTATAAAAAACACATACAAATTGCCTTTAAAAACCAAACACGAGCAAATATGCAATTCTATATTTAGACTACATATTTTTTGGTATGTTGATTTAATTTTGGAATGATTGAAAAATGGAAAATGCCAAATAAACTATTTTTGATTTGGTGCTTGATTGAGTGGGATGAAGGATTGTTGCAAACATCTCCATTCCTGCGCTTGTTGGCTGGAAAGGAAACACATTAAAACGTCCTCCGTATTATTTTTTATTTTTAAATTGCCTCGAGGAATCTAGGGTTGGTATTCTCAAAAGATTTAACACTGCTGTATTATTAAAGTTGAATTTGAACTCCTAACTTTTGATTAAGTCCGAAGAGATTTTTTACCATTTAAAGTGTTCTTCGATAACTCATCAATTTTTTTTAATGAAAGCAAGAAATTATTAGTGAAGACTCATTTGGTCTTATCAATTTTTGCTCTATTCGTCACTAAAATAATACTCAAAATATAATTATTAGAGTGAAGACCCATTTAGTCACTAATTATGCGAATGGTCCATGCAAATATCAAACATTTTGGTTTTAGTCATTATAAATATTTTTTTTTTGTTTTAGTCCTTGTAAATATATAATTTTTTAATTCTTGTCCTTGTTGTTCTGTTTTAATCCTTGCAAAATTGACTCATATTGGATTTCATCCTAATAATATGTAGAATATTTGATCTTTAAAAAAAATGTAGAATATTTGATTTTATTTTTTGACCAAAGCAAACTTAATTCATATCATTACTTAAAATAGTGTCAATACAAGGAGGACAAATCCCAAAGACACGGTGATAAGCCCAAGAACAGGCCGTCCTAGCAAGAGTGTGAGCAGCCATGTTCGCTTGTCGCCTAACAAACTTTACCTCAAAGTCGGGATGTAAAACTAAAATAGACTTAATAAGAGAAACTAATGTATGAAACTCGGACCTGCCACATGTTGGGGAAGAGATACAATCCACAAGCGTATTTGAATCTAATTCAAAAATCACTCTATGCCAATCTTTATCAATGGCTACCTGAATAGCATGATGCAGAGCCCAAGCTTCCCCTTCGAGAATTGTCAAATTCGCAACCTTCCACGCAGGCTGAGCATGAACAAACCGCCCCTCAGAATTCTGGAAACAACACCTTATGGAATAAACACTTCCAGCCTGGTGTACTGCCGTGTCGACATTACATTTCAACCATCTGTAACCCGGCGGTTCCCAACTGTTGTTAGATTGCAGGGACATAGATGTAGGATGGCTCGACTCCCCCATAGTTTGCACCTAATTCCATTGTTGCCAACCATTAACTGCTAGTTCACCAATTGTAATTGAAGTCTCACGAGTATCATTCCACACAACATCATTTATTGCTGACCAAATCTGCCATAACAGTACCGCAACCCTGCCTGCTGCATCTGCACTCTCACGGCTACAAATATTAAACACTAACTCCTGCAAAGTATTAAAATGATGTTGCCTAGGCAACAACAACTCTGAAAGTCCTGCAGAAGACCAACTTTCCTTTGCTCTTGTACACCCAATAAAAGCATGCCAGTCTGTTTCAGCTTCCAGACCACACCAGGGACAGAGATTTGTACACGAAACTTGACGTTGGACCAGCTTTACGCACGTAGGGATACAACCACGAAAAATCCACGATAACAGGTTACATGCCTTGGGAGGGGAACGCATTTTCCACAATTTGTTCTAGTCACCTTGAATTTGGTATTGAGATGTAGGAACAACATCACACGCAGCAATACGATACCCCGTCTTAACCGAGTAAACTCCATTCTGCTCCTCTTGCCATATCACTTGATCATCTTGGACCGAAGGGAACAATGGAGTCTTCAAAACAGAATTTGCACCCTCAATAGACAGCAAATTAAAAACCTTGTCAACATCCCACTCCTTACCCTCTTCAATCATCAAATCAGCTGGGAATAAATTGTACTCGCTTTGGTTTTGCGGAGATGCTAGCCAACTTCCATATTCACTACGAAGCCAAGGGTCCTTCATTACGCAGATTTGAGTCCCATCACCTATCCTCCACCTACAGCCGCATAATAGAACCTGACGCAACATCCAAATACTCCGCTAAGCAAAACTAGGATTAAAGCCAAGTTTAGCATCAAGAAAAGATGTTATAGGAAAATACCTCGCTTTGAATATTTGAGAAACCAACGATGTCGCATTTGTTAGAAAGTTCCAACCTTGCTTCACAACCATAGCCAAATTGAATGCTTCAAAATTTCAGAAACCCATGCCCCCTGATGTCTTTGGGCAAGCAAGCCTATCCCACGCCAACCACTTAATACCACCGGTTCCTCCACCTCCCCCCCACCAAAAGGAATTCAACATCTTCTCAATATCATTAACCGCCGTCTTAGGAAGAACATAGATACTCATAATGTAGGAGGGAATATATTGTAAAACGGATTTGATCATAGTTCCCTTACCAGCCTTTGACAGCGCACGCCCTTTCCAAGAATTAATCTTCTTCTAGATACGGTCTTTGATGAAAGAAAAAGTAGATGTTTTACTCCTACCAATCATCGAAGGGAGACCCAAGTACTTACCGGTTCCCAAAACAATCTGGACACCAAGGATGCGAGACAGATCCTCTTGAGCAACCTGACTCATATTGCAACTAAAGAACACCTCAGACTTAGCTAAATTAATTTCTTGACTGGAGGCATCCGCGTAAGTCCGCAGAATTTACATCAGTTGATTAACCTCATTAACAGTTGCTCTACATAAAAGGAAGTTGTCATCTACAAAAAGAAGGTGTGAAACCACCGGTGCACCACGACATACTTTAATACCATGCATATCTCCTCTTCCTACCGCCTGATGGATAAGAGCCGATAAACCCTCTGCCACCAAGATAAACAAGTAAGGTGACAGAGGATCGCCTTGACGAAGACCCCGTCTAGGAATAATAGGACCTACTCTATCAAAGTTCATTAAAACAGAGTAAGTTACTGAACTGACACACATCATCATCCAAGTGATCCACTTGTCGTCAAAACCCATCTTTGCTAAAATCCCACGATGGAAACTCCAGTCCACCCTATCATAAGCCTTGATGATATCAATTTTAAGGGCAAGTTCACCCCTCCACCCCCTTGTCTTTCTCTTCATCGAGTGAATAATCTCGATTGCAATGAGGGCATTATCCAGAATTGACCTACCTTGAATAAAAACTGATTGCTCCATGGAAACACATTTATCCAAACAACTCTGCAATCTGTTAGCAAGCAACTTTGACACCATCTTGTATAAAACATTACATAAAGAAATAGGTCATAAATCTCTCATGGACTCCGGATTATTGCACTTAGGGATAAGACAAATATTTGTCTCATTCAACGATGTAGGAAAGAAACCCCTCTCCAACCATTGCTTGGCTGCCTCAAAAATATCATCTCCGCATAAGTGCCAAAACTTTTGAAAAAAATGCCGGATTAAAGCCTTCAAGGCCAGGTGATTTGTCAGGATTCATTTGAAACAAAGCCTTCCTGAGTTATTCCTTAGTAATTAGTGTAGTAAGGCAGTTATTATCCTCCTCTGTAATACACGCCGGAACTAGCTTAAGAACTGATTCGTGAAGTCCCACCTTAGGCGCAAATAAAACATCAAAGTACCGTTTTGCCAACTCATAGGTCTGTGTGTGTAGTAACCGAACCCCCTTGATCATTATTTAACTTAGTCACTTTCTTAAATTTACTCCGAGCTACCGCCGATAGGTGGAAAAATTTGGTGTTCATATCTCCTTCTCGTAACCAGTGCATTTTAGCTCTATATTTCCAAAATGCCTCCTCTTGAATGAGCAGCCGGGCATGACGATCACTTTCATCCTGAAAGCGAGACGAATTGATACCATTAGGAGTATTTCGAATTGCCTCAAGAATCCTTGTACATTGTTGAATTTCCTCCTTGAAGTGAACACGCTTCTTTTTTCCCCACCGTCATAACTTATTGGAACAGTTCGTAAACACGAACCCATAAATTAGTATGAAACAGTTGGATGTCGCTCAGTGGAACACCAATCCGTAACTTTTCCAGCAACAACATGTGGTTCTCATAATTCTAAGAACTTTTCTTAATAACCTCGTCCGTATCTAGTTTATGTCCAAATTGAAACAGAAAAAAAAACTGGTTGCGCTTCTTTGATAGCAACACCCTTCACCGACCTCCATATTTAAGACATACGGATCCTCATGTTGTCAAGGCGTATCGGTCTGTCCATGAAGAATCTACCCACAAGACACAAGTTAGGATCATATTGGGACTCATCAAACTCCTCCTTGATGTCAAAAATCAATTTGTCATCATCACTCAGATGTAGATCATCAAAACTCATTTCAGCCATAATGGAAAATGAAACGTTAACGTGTTAACAACGGTAAACATGTAAGACCCTAGCTTCTCACACGAAGAAGAATACCAAAATTCTCACAACAAAGGAAACCAGAACAGCCCCTCCCCAGACAAGGAAGATGAACTGCCACAGATTGCCAGTGATAGGAGACAAGACAATCGGAAACGACAAATCCTATCAAAGCTATATCAAAGCCTAAAAAACCCTAGCAAAGCAAATTGTAAATCGCAAACCCTAGGAGGAGATAAGAAACATATTACGATCGCGTTTTCATTGGTTTTGGCAGAGCGTTTTCTCTAATGGCATTTTCTCTGATCGTGTTATCGCGTTTCTGTTATCACGTTTGCGTTTTCGATTGCGTTTCTGTTATCGCGTTTTTATATGTAGAATAGTTGATTTTATTCCATACTAAAATGAACATTATAGAAAACAATTTCAATATGAATAGATTTTATAATGACTAAAACAAAACACCAATGATCAAAACAAAAAGATTCTATGTAAACCAAAAAAAAAACTATATTTGAAAAGATTAAAACAACTTTTTTTAGAGAGACTAACCAATTCATTAATATTTGCAAGGACTGTTTACATTTTAAAACCAAAACTATGAATTTTATTGTAGGGCTGACATATTCCACTGTAGCCGTCACTTCCTCTTCAGGTAAACCATATTCTCCATTTCACAATTTCATAGTTGCACATGCCAAATGATCCTTTGTTATGAGCAAGGTCACATCTATCGTGATGCCTAAGAGAGCAATAGTTCAGCCTAAAAGATCAACAATAAACCTAAGTGGATTGACTAGTTTATTAAGAATAGATTAAAAAGGATCTACAAATTTTTTGTATATATAAGATCTTGTCTTTTCTCTATTACAATCATCAATAAAATTAATCAAAGTCTCTTCTTTATCTCTCTATTCTTAGGAGGCTCTCCTTATCTTTTAAATGAGAGAATCCTATCCTTATCATCATTCTTGCAACAATTAAATTAAGGGCTAACTGATGAGTTTTAATTTTCATTTATATAGTCCACTACAAGAAACATTGAAGTTAGTTAGGAAACATTTCCTAGGAATAGAAGCGTAATTCCTACGTATGCAGGCTTTCCTAGGAAATTTCTGAGGAAACACTTCCTAGGTATATCTATAGTTGTTCCTAGGAAATTTTTGAGGACGCACCGAGAAATGTTGTGTCAGACTGTTAGCTAGGAAATACCTAGGAAACATTCTTGCAAAAAAACTGCCAAAACTGACACAGTTCAGTTCGATGTGACAATTAAAAATTAAAAACAAAATTAAAAATATTTTGAAACAATTAAAAATAAAATTAGAAATTCAATTTAAAATATTTTGAAATTCAAAATATTGCGCCATTTTTTTTTAATTGAGCCAAAAAAAATTGAAAATTTCAGAATATTTAATTATTTGTTTCCTAGAAAATATTCCTCGGAAAACTACTAAAAAATAAAAATAAAAAACGAAAAAATACAAATTTTCCCCTAAAATCATGTTAATTAAATAATAATTTAAAATATATTTTTTACATTTCCAATACCCAAAATAAACGACAAATATATTCATCGACGAGAGGGTGTAAGAGACACCCGCAACTCGCAAAAAAAGCAACAGAAAGTACAAAAGGGACCGTATATAAGCAGCACACCTAAACCCCAAAAACAAAACCCAATCATGATGCCAGGAATATACAACATACAACTCGAACAACAGGCCACAACCAGCAAAAACGATGCCGACAACAACATATCCCTGCATCAAAATCGAAGACGCCCACAAAGAAAGGGCCACTAGCCAAAACATAACCTAAAAACTGCCACTACAGCATCAGCAATAGTCAAAACAGAAGGACATAAATGTTGCAATAACTTAAAAAAGCTATCCAGAACAAAGACAAACTGACCCAAAAACTGCAGCATTCAGAAAGTCAAAAAAACCAGCCTAAAAATATTTAAAGCATCATATTTAAATAAAGTAGTCAAAATATCTCAACAAATATGTAAATAGTGAAATATCATTAAATGACAATGTAAAATTGTTTTCACTATTTTAAATACAACTCAATTAATATTTGCAAGAACGATAATATATAGAGATCAGAGTTTAAAACTCAGACTCTCCATTTCTCCACGCTTAAAAATGTGTGAATTCAGCTACTAAACATACTTAACAAAAATATAAATTGTTTTACACAATCAATGCACGGTAAAAAGTTGTTGTACACATCTTCTTTATATTCGGTGTGTGTTAGTTTCATAGATAGACTCTTTGAAACAAAAGAAAACTCTTTTTTATTTATTTATAGTTTTTTTACAATAATATTTATTTTTAGTTTCCTCTATTTAATTGTAAAAAAATAATCCTCAATTTAATAAAATTCTCTCTCATTTATTATGTATTAGTAACAAAAGTCAATGCTTATTTACTTTATTCTTTTGATTAAGAATGAAATTAACATTGTCCCGTGAGCTTATCTTAATTGGTAGAGACAATGCATAACATATGTAAGGACTGAGGCATGAACCCCGAACACCCCACTTATTCACCTTGAAAAATGTGATATCAAGCCACTAGGTTATTTAAAAGAAGAAGAAAAAAAGAGAATGAAATTAACATTCACAATTATGATTAGGTGAGACCTAAGTTACCTTTAACAAGTTGTGGGTAAATTATCCTTACCAACAACCAATGAAAATTAGCCACATGAATAAATTTATAAGTTGAGTAAAAGTTAGTTTGTGGGTACCATCTTTCAATTTATTTACGTGGTTAATTTTTAGGGTCAAATATGCTTTTGGTCCCTACAAATAAACCAATTTTTTGTTTAGTCCCTCTAAAAAAATTCTTCGATTTTTAGTCCTCAAAAAAATTTCTATCATCATTTTTGGTTCATACTATTAAGTCCCCTCTTGTATAGCATTCATATTTTTAAAAGAAATTTGTCATGAATGTTTAGAATATCATAAAACCTCTCGCAAAAAACAATATATATTTTCTAACAAAACATGAATTAAATATGAATTTTTTTATTGTTTTGAGTCTCAAAAATTAAAATTTATTTCATGTTTTTTAAATAATTCTATTTTTTTTAAGAGATTCTTATAATTTTCTAAACAATCCTTGAAATTTTTGAATTAATTCATGTTTTGTTAAAAAATTCTATCTTTTTTAGAAGATATTTTTTATAATTTTCTAAACGTTCCTTGAAATTTTCATTCAAAAATATGAAGGCTACACAAGAGTTGACTTAAAAGTATAGACCAAAAGTTGTGATTGAAAACTTTTTGGGGATTAAAAGCCAAAGAAATTTTTTAGGGAGACTAAAATGAAAAGTTGACATATTTATAAAAATCAATAATATATTTAACTCTAATTTTTATTGGTTGTCGGATAAATTACACATAATTCTCTTCAAATGTAACTTAGAAAATACCTTATGCTTAACTAGCGAAAAGTCGGACACTCACGTGCCCGTCTTTCCGCTCTTTTTATTGCTCTAACGTTTGAAAATTATGAGCTGTGTTTTTTTATGAAATTTTGATTTAGATTAAGACTAAAAATATAAATGTTTGTTGGTTATAACAAACCAAACTAACCATGATTATCTATTTCAATGATACCAACAATATATCAAAAAAATATAATTTAAATTCTTTTTTTAGTGACACCAACAACAAAATCTTTATTATAGAAAAAGTTGTTTAAGGGTATAATTGGGATAATGAAAAAATAAGTATAAATATACT
>Ga0315913_1003634_pt1 | contig 18544 bp, 9 predicted proteins | sample MpolsnodulesMG_FD_207736 | JGI IMG/M metagenome (GOLD analysis project Ga0315913, IMG submission 207736) | Medicago polymorpha root nodule microbial communities from Los Angeles, California, United States - small nodules | ecosystem: Host-associated > Plants > Roots > Nodule | place: USA... | reverse complement strand
CGCCATATGAGGACTTCGAGATCAAATATAATATGTTTCTTTCCATTCCTCGTGAACCACTTATTTCTCCGAAACAAGAGAGAAAAGTTATTTTACTCCTATTTCCCAATAAGTCGACGGCGTTACACCATTGGGATACTTCGAATAAACTAGAGTACATATAGGATACACCGGTGCTAAAACCTTTTCTAAAGATATCTTCCAAACTGTTGGGGTCGTTGCTCGGATTTTGTTCCCCCGGTTTGAAACCAGTTGGTTCCGTAGTTTGAGAGTTCTGCTGTGTATAAGGGATATGAAGTCATTTCTTGGGTTTTAGATACCAATGAAATAAAGAAAAAAATTTACGAGTTATTTGCAAATTTGTTTTTTACTCTTGCTTTTTTTTATTAGTTTTATATGTTTTGTACTCACTCATGACACATACAAACAATGACTCAATGAGGCAATTAGATTAGTTTATACTTTATAGTACAAAATATGAGTTGTAGTATTTAAAAAGGGGAAAATCAAAACGTGCAAATTAAAGAGAAAAAGTTAAAGGTAAAATCAAGAGAAGTAAAACATAGTAACAAAAAAGAAAAAGAAAAAAGACTCTTCCATTCAAAACGTGGGATATGATAACGCTTTAACTCTTTTTTTTAGAGGAACATGTGGTTATAATATTTAGAGTAAATTACATCCCCTCTCCTGAGAAAAGCTTGAATTACACTTCCCTCCCCTCTTATGTTAAAATATACACTTTCCTTCCTTGAAAAGTAAAATTTATACTCCCCTCCCTTATAAGATGCTTGAATTACAACTCCCTCCCTTAATAATTAAATATGCACTACACTTTAATCTATTTTAAGATAAATAAATATTTTTATCATATATACTAATTTTGAACTACCGTTTAAGAAAAAAAAAAATCATTTCTTTATAATTTAAATATCAATGATAATTAAATTTAAATATTTTGTTATTGATTTTATAATTTAGTATAAAATTAACTTTTAAATAACCATGCTTTATCGTCTTTAGTCATTTTTCACATATTTTAATTTTATTTTGAGTTGTTTCATATTTTATTATAGGGTTTAAAACTACACGTTAAAGAAATTGTGAATAAAAAATAGCAAAAAATACATATTCAAATTTTGATTATATTAAAATAGACCCGCAATACTATTTTTTTTTCCGAAGTGTGTTAGATTTTTATTTTATTGCTAGATTATTAGAAATAAAAAAATGTTGAGGGAGTAAAGTGTAGATTTTAACATAAGAGGGGAGGGGAATGTAATTCAAGCTTCTCTTAGGGGAGGGGAGTGAAAAAAATTCTAATATCTTTTGAATAAGAGGGGAGGAGAATGTATATTTTAATATAAGAGGGGAGGGGAGTGTAATTCAAACATCTTTTAGGGGAGGGAAGTGTAATTTACTCTAATATTTAATTAGATATCGAATCAATAATTAATACATGACACCACACTAATAAAGATAGGAGAGCTAACTAAAGATGTGGTTTTCATTTGCGTACCTTCGCATAGACTCAACATTAGAAATTTCAAAAAATAAATTACAAAAATGTATACAAGACCCATAATGACCCCAAATTATGTGATATCCTGTTACCTCTGTCAAAATAGTCGGTGACTTTCTTCAAATCAATTTCAAAGTTAACATCCGCTAATCGTAATTCATGGATCCACATATTTAGTAAATCAGGGGCGGAGCCATCACCCGGCGAGCCCGGGCTCAATCAATATTTTCTTTATATTTTGTCCAACCCAATAGCCCATAAACCCACTTAAAATAAAATAAATAATTGGGCAAACCCAATATCTTCACGCGTGCGCACAAAATTTTTTTAACTTACTTAGAATGTCCTTTTCTTTGATGCAAATTATTTATTTATTTTTTAACTCTATTTCAATGGAGGATTTGATCTTTGTGTTCTAATTTTTTTATAAAGGTAAATTATAAGGATTTAATCTTTGGATTATGTTTTTTTGTTCCATTGTTGTCATCTATAGAAAGAGTGGAGCTAGCTTCTTAAAATGTTCTTTTGAAATGTAAGCAAAGACCTAGATAATAATTTTTGCATCGACAAGCTTTATTATTTCGTTTTTTAGTATTGTGTAGAGAAGAATATAATTGTGATAAAATAAGAAGCAATGTGATGAAAAGGGCACACGAGAAAATCATTCAATTTATTTTTACTGCAAGAGAAAAACAATAGTAACATGTCTTGTATTTGTACCTTTTGCCAAATCAATTTATATCATTTACTATTCAATTGCATGTAACATGATTCGAAGATAAATACCAATAATATTCAATCTGATGTAAAACAAACAACTTATACAAATATAACCTTTTCTGAAGAAAAAAACTTAAAATAAATATACGGCTTAATTGCAGTTTTGGCCTTCTAAGTATCACAATCTTGTGATTTTGGCTTTGTATAAAAAAAACAAGGGTTAAATAAGTTTTTCGTCCCTATAAATATAACGAATTTTGATTTTAGTCCCTATAAAATTAAACTGAATGTTTTCATCCTCACAAAATTTTTTATTTTGTTTTTGGTCCTTAATGGATATAATTTTAACGTGTTTTTGACATTTTTTGAACATGATATGAATATATAAATGTCGAATATAATAAACGGACATAACATGGATACAATTTGAACATAAAAGAGTTATAATTTTGCCATTTATATCAACATAAAATGACTACTAAGGACGAAAAACAAAATAAAAAAATTTGTGAGGATGAAAACATTCAGTTTAATTTTTTAAGGACTAAAATCAAAATTTGCTACATTTATAAGGACAAAAAACTTATTTAACCCAAAAAAAATAACAAATTAGCCCCTTAAGTTTACCCCTTTTACTTTTTTGGCCCATTAGACCAATTTTGACCAAATCAATGCATACGTGACACCCACATCACTTAAAATGAGGTGCCACGTGTGACTTTCTATTTTCTTAAGAGGCAAATTCGCAAAATTGTGATACTTAAGGGGCCACAACTGCAATTAAGCCTAATAAATAAAGTAATCTAGGTACCACGCATGCATTGACCTAGTCAAAATTGATCAAGGGGGCAAAAATACAAAATGAAGTAAACTTAGAGAGCTGATTTATTATTTTTTTTATAGAGGTCAAAATCACAAGCTTGTGATACGTAAAGGCCAAAACTACAATTAAGTCTAAATATAACTTACTAACAAACAACAAATGATTATTTAGAAATAATTTATATACCGATCTACCCAAAAAAATATCTATCACAAAAAAAATGCCTACCAAATCAACATGCATCCAAATATCTGCTATTTGAACATCCATATTGGTCTAAAGTCCACTTTTGACTTAATATATATCTTTTAGACCTTCATGCGACATGGATCTGGTAGACACCTAAACAGAAGAATTTTGCTCTTTACCCAAAAGTTTTTTCTCATTCTCAACTGAACTAACCAAAATACCCCTGCGCATGTTAATTCACGCTAGTGTTAAATCTGCGTGACTTAAATCACGTTGCGTGAGTTAACTCACGCTGAGATTTACACTGGCGTGAGTTAACTAACGCAAGTGCATTTTGGTCTTTTCAGTTGGGAATGAGCAAAATGTGTTGGCTAAAGAGCAGAATTCCAAACATAATACATGTACATTGGCAAAGTTGTGTTTTAATATTTTATACATGAGCGACCAAAATTTCGGTCACTTTTTTGTCAATAATAAAGTTATACACCGTTTTTTATAATAAAGTTATAGACCATTTTTGTCAATATATTTATCGTTAATCAAGTTAGTGACCGATTTTTATGCTTTAGCGTCCGAAACTTTGGTCACTAATTTATTTTTTTTAGTAGTGTCCATATTTTTTCAAAAAATTTTGGTGTTGCTATAATCACATCAATCCTTATGTATGTTTGCCCCTATTTGGATCATACTTTCTCCGTTTTAAAATGAATGAAATTTAGTAGGGTGTTCGTGGGTGGGTTTGAGTTGAGTTTGGTCAAACTCAAAACCAAATCAAATAGGGTACTCAGATTTGGGTGAGGTAAAATAACCACCCGTTATACTATTAGATGGGTTTGGGCAAACCCACTCATTTTTTAGGTTGAGTTGGGTTTGTTAATGGGTTACCCAACTTATTTTTCTGTTTTTTTAATATTAAATGACTAAATGACAAGTCCTCGTAATTTTGTTTTAAAATAGTACTCTACTTTTTAATTTTCTTAAAAAAAATGTTTAACTTATTTTACTATAGTTTTATACATTCTAGAATATCAAATAATAAACTCTATCATAAAATACTTGCAACAAACTAAAGTTGCATGACATAAAATTGCATTAGTATCAAAATAACCAAAAAGTGCAACATATTAATTTGTAGCTCTAGTATGTTTTGATTTTCAATATATAGGGTACAATGTGTATGTTTTCGAAATATATTTCATTTACCCTATGAAAATAATGATAAAAAATATTAACATTATTTAGTAAGTGGGTTTTTTGGGTTTGTTTCTGACTTTACTCGAAACCCATTTAATTTTATGGGTTTTCCATTTTTAGAAACCATACCCACCCAATTACCCAACCCAACCCATTTTTTTGGGTTTTTGGATGGCTTTGACCGGATTTTCTAGGTTGACCCAACCCATGACCACCCCTAAAATTTAGTAACAAAAAAAAAGACCCAAAATGAATATCATTTACATTTTTTATTGTAAAATCAATTCATCTTTTTTTCAATTTGGCCCTCTAATTATCAGGCACACTACTTCCAAAACATTATTTTCAATTTGTATTTATGATGGTGAGAAATACATAAATAGTAAATTCATCACTTTAGTAATATTGTAATGTCATTTGACAATATCATTATTTTTTAATTTGTGTGAAGAAATTTTACGTAACACTCATTTTAAAACAGAGAGAAATAATTAGATATGTAATTGTGACTCGCACACAAAAATAAGGCGTGAAAATTGGCAATACATTTGAACAACGATGTGGCCAAACAAAAATTAATAATGATTAATGATTATGATTAATATCATTTTTCAAAGTATGATTTCCCTTTATTTTAGACCTTACACCTAATAGCCTAATGTTTTGGTGGATTCAAAGTATGATTTCCCTTTAGTTTAGACCTTTCACCTAATAGCCTAATGTTTTGGTGGAGACAGTTATCCTTAGAAAATACACAAAGATTATCCACCTTTTCTGTTGCTAAATATGGAATCATACCCATCAAACTTTCAAGGATTGCCAAATTTCTATACCATCAAAGAACACAAACCAAGGATTATTCTAAGGTCAAAACTAACTTAGGTTTGATTGGTATAGAGTTGCCAAGGTCTTGCTAATTTTTTAGTGGTAAGGGATTAAAACTAATCTAAAGACCTTGGCATTTGTAAGTATAAAAGGAAACAAAACAATTAGATAAACACATATACAATAAATATATAAAGGATAAACACACAAAAGATAGGCATGGGAAAAATAATGGCAGGAAGTTCTACTAAGATTGCATTTCTTTTCTTGGTTACTTTCGCCATTACTATTCCATGCCTTGAGGCTGGACTTGTGTTTGATGATTTTCTCAAAGCTCAAGCTGATGCAGCACGAAAACTTGCTCTTTCTTCTTATATTCCAATTCCTCGTGCACATCACTATCATGCCCCCGGCCACGACCATGGCCCCGAACACGCGTATGTACCACTATTCCATTATTATTACATGTTTGATATTAAGGTGGATTGCATGTTTGATAATGTTGCTTTAATGTATTTCAAAATATAAATGTTGTATATGTGTTTCTTGGATTGAAACAAACACCACCTTCATGAGTCTATACAATTTATGAGGATTGTGATTTTTGTTAATTGACAATTAATGTAAAAATTTGAAGTCTTACTTTGAATGAGCAGTTAATTCATATTCATGCTTTAATTCATTGTTATCTGTAGAGTTTGATATTGATCTACATTTTCATGAAACAAGCAAACTGGAAAAGATTTTATTTAAAGTTTTTGATTGATCACAAATCTTAAATACATGGTGAACTATAGACTTTTGAACTTGCATTGAAACCACTTTTTGCATAACTTTTGTTTTAGGACAAACAAAGTATTATGTTGGGGAGAGTTCATAAGTGTCAAAAGTACTCATTATCACATAACTTAATTGATAAGAAACCAAATACTAATAAGGGTCATGCTAATATGTATCCTAAGGACACAAGTTAGTATTTCCCTAATAATAACAGTTCAATGTAAATCCTAAATAGTTAGATCTTGAGTATCATTTGATGTTTCATGACCTTTTTTCTAATGCATTTGTAGTGCCGAGAAACCATCGGTGCATCAACCATCGGTGCAGACACCATTGGTGCAGACACCATCAGTGCAGCAACCATCAATGCAGACACCAACGGTGCAAAACCCCTTGATGCAGCAACCATCGATGCAGAAACCTTCAGTGCAAAAACCATCGATGCAGAAACCATCAGTGCAGAAACCATTGATGCAGACACCATCAGTGCAGCAACCATCGATGCAGAAACCATCGGTGCAAAAACCATTGATGCATAAACCATCGGTGCAGAAACCATCAGTGCAAAAACCATCGATGCAGAAACCATCGGTGCAAAAACCATCGATGAAGAGACCATCGGTGCAAAATCCATTGATGCAGAAACCATCAGTGCAAAAACCATTGATGCAAAGGAAAACAAAGATTCCCAGAAAGCTGATTACAAGTGAATTCGCTAAGGGAGCAGAAGGACTAGCTTAGTGAATTGAGCCAGAGATTGAAATCCAAGTTACTATGATTTTTTGTAACTAACTGTACCACTAAGTTGGCATTATGCATAGTATGTTATGATTTTGATGTAAGTACTTGATCCGGATATTTATATATAAATTTGTTTTGTCGTATCGATGTTTATATTAACATACTTAATACTTTTCCGACATTAAACTCCGAAAGTGATCACTTGATTTAGAAAGTACTAAGCATATAATTTTTTATTTAGAAGACATGGAATAGCCATTTGTAGATTCTAGTTGGGAGACATCAGGCTAGGTTTACAAGTACAAACCATTATCGAAACGTAATGTTATTTTATCTGTTAACTAAGTGAGACATCGAAAGTTAAAAGATAAAATAGATTTCTCATGTCATAAATGGAGATGTATGATGAGCGATATGTGAAAGTATAACCGAAACGCTACGAGTATATAATCAACCACATTAAAGGATTTTTTTTGGTTACAAAAAGGGGTGGGAGAGGTACAAAACATGAAATGTGAGTAAAGGATTAACTATTGAAACTTAATCCCATCAGAACTTTTAATCTTTAAATTTTCACCACTTGTTACTTAAACAATCAATAATTTGACAAATCCTAGATTAAAATATTGAGAATAGTTTAACGGTTCAAAGTTTACCAAATTTTATTGTTTTAGAAAAAAGAAAATTAATATTGATTTCCAGAAAAACCCACACTGAGGAAACAAATTAGTGAATTACATTAGGTGGTTGCTCTTATTTCCCCCTCACATGCTTTAATGGCTTGATAACAGTAAGAAGCAATAAAACTTTAATTTTGTTTTTACATTCTGAAAAGCAAATTCCCAATGGAATAATATTATTTATATGCTAGAATGCATTGTCAATTTTAAAGTTCAAATAACATTACTCATTGAATTTATTGGATTGATATTTGGTGACTTTAGGATAAATTATCTCAATCTCCTATATTACTCCCTTTTTCTCTAAACTACCATTTCTTTTTCATAACACACCCTAAATTTGGTCCCTAAATTTTTTTATAGAGGTCAAAATCACAAGATTGTGATACGTAGATGCCAAAACTACAATTAAGTCTAAATATAACTTACTAACAGACAATAAATGATTATTTAGAAATAATTTATATACCGATCTACCCAAAAAAATATCTATCACAAAAAAAAAAATGCCTACCAAATCAACATGCATGCAAATATCTGCTATTTGAACTTCCATATTGGTCTAAAGTCCACTTTTGACTTAATATATATCTTGTTGACCTTCATGCGACATGGATCTGGTAGACACCCAAACAGAAGAATTCTGCTCTTTACCCAAAAGTTTTTGCTCATTCTCAACTGAACTAACCAAAATACCCCTACGCATGTTAATTCACGCTAGTGTTAAATCTGCGTGACTTAAATCACGTTGCCTTAGTTGACTAACGCAGAGATTTACACTAACGTGAGTTAACTAATGCAGGGGCATTTTGGTCTTTTCAATTGAAAATGAGCAAAATATGTTGGCTAAAGAGCAGAATTCCAAACATAATACTAGTACATAATATTTTATACATGAGCGACCAAAATTTCTGTCACTTTTTTGTCAATAATAAAGTTAGAGACCGTTTTTTATAATAAAGTTATAGACCATTTTTGTCAATATATTTATCGTTAATCAAGTTAGTGACCGATTTTTATGCTTTAGCGACCGAAACTTTGGTCACTAATTTTTTTTTAATAGTGTCCATATTTTTTCAAAAAATTTTGATGTTGCTATAATCACATCAATCCTTATGTAGGTTTGCCCCTATTTGGATCATACTTTCTCCGTTTTAAAATGAATGAAATTTAGTAGGAGTGTTCGTGGGTGGGTTTGGGTTGAGTTTGGGCAAACTCAAAACCAAATCAAATAGGGTACTCAGATTTGGGTGAGGTAAAATAACCACCCGTTATACTATTGGATGGGTTTGGGCAAACCCACTCATTTTTAGGTTGAGTTGGGTTTGGTAATGGGTTACCCAACTTATTTTTCTGTTTTTTTAATATTAAATGACTAAATGACAAGTCCTCATAATTTTGTTTTAAAATAGTACTCTACTTTTTAATTTTCTTAAAAAAAAATATTTAACTTATTTTACTATAGTTTTATACATTGTAGAATATCAAATAATAAACTCTATCATAAAATACTTGCAACAAACTAAAGTTGCATGACATAAAATTGTATTAGTATCAAAATAACCAAAAAGTGCAACATATTAATTTGTTGTTCGAGTATGTTTTGATTTTCAATATATAGGGTACAATGTGTATGTTTTTGAAATATATCTTTCATTTACCCTATGAAAATAAAGATAAAAAATATTAACATTATTGGGTAAGTGAGTTTTTTGGGTTTGTTTCTGACTTTACTCAAAACCCATTTATTTTTATGGGTTTTCCATTTTTAGAAACCATACCCACCCAATTTCCAACCCAACCCATTTTTTTGGGTTTTTTGGATGGGTTTGACCGGATTTTCTGGGTTGACCCAACCCATGAACACCCCTAAAATTTAGTAACAAAAAAAAAGACCCAAAATGAATATCATTTACATTTTTTATTGTAAAATTAATTCATCTTTTTTTCAATTTAGCCTTCTAATTATCCGGCACGGTACTTCCAAAACATTATTTTCAATTAGTATTTATGATGGTGAGAAATACATAAATAGTAAATTCATCACTTTAGTAATATTGTAATGTCATTTGACAATATCATTATTTTTTAATTTGTGTGAAGAAATTTTACATAACACTCATTTTAAAGCAGAGAGAAATAATTAGACATGTAATTGTCACTCGCACACAAAAATAAGGCATGAAAATTGGCAATACATTTGGACAACGATGTGGCCAAACAAAAATTAATAATGATTAATGATTATGATTAATATCATTTTTCAAAGTATGATTTCCCTTTAGTTTAGACCTTTACCTAATAGCCTAATGTTTTGATACACAAAGATTGTCCACCTTTTCTGTTGCTAAATGCGGAATCATACCCATCAAACTTTCAAGGATTGCCAAATTTCTATTCCATCAAAGAACACAAACCAAGGATTATTCTAAGGTCAAAATTAACTTAGGTTTGATTGGTATAGAGTTACCAAGGTCTTGCTTATTTTTTAGTGGTAAAGGATTAAAACTAATCTCAAGACCTTGCATTTATAAGTATAAAAGGAAATAAAACAATTAGATAAACACATATACAATAAATATATAAAGGATAAACACACAAAAGATAGGCTTGGGAAAAATAATGGCAGAAAGTTCTACTAAGATTGCATTTATTTTCTTGGTTACTTTTGCCATTACTATTCCATGCCTTGAGGCTGGACTTGTGTTTGATGATTTTCTCAAAGCTCAAGCTGATGCAGCACGAAAACTTGCTCTTTCTGCTTATATTCCAATTCCTCGTGCACATCACTATCATGCCCCTGGCCACGACCATGGCCCCGAACACGCGTATGTACCACTTTTCCATTATTATTACATGTTTGATATTAAGGTGGATTGCATGTTTGATAATGTTGCTTTAATGTATTTCAAAATATAAATGTTGTATATGCGTTTCTTGGATTGAAACAAACACCACCTTCATGAGTCTATACAATTTATGAGGATTGTGATTTTTGTTAATTGACAATTAATCTAAAAATTTGAAGTCTTACTTTGAATGAGCAGTTAATTCATATTCATGCTTTAATTCATTGTTATCTGTAGAGTTTGATATTGATCTGCATTTTCATGAAACAAGCAAACTGGAAAAGATTTTATTTAAAGTTTTTGATTGATCACAAATCTTAAATACATGGTGAACTATAGACTTTTGAACTTGCATTGAAACCACTTTTTGCATAATTTTTGTTTTAGGACAAACAAAGTATTATGTTGGGGGGAGTTCATAAGTGTCAAAAGTACTCATTATCACATATACCATTTAAGGCACTTGCTAACTTAATTGATAAGAAACCTAATACTAATACTAATAAGGGTCATGCTAATATGTATCCTAAGGGCACAAGTTAGTATTTCCCTAATAATAACAATCCTTCAGTTCAATGTAAATCCTAAATAGTTAGATCTTGAGTATCATTTGATGTTTCATGACCTTTTTTCTAATGCATTTGTAGTGCCGAGAAACCATCGGTGCAACAACCATCGGTGCAAAAACCATCGATGCAGACACCATCGGTGCAGCAACCATTGATGCAGACACCATCGGTGCAAAAACCATTGATGCAGAAACCATCGATGCAGAAACCTTTGGTGCAAAAACCATCAGTGCAAAAACCATTGATGCAGACACCATCAGTGCAGCAACCAACGATGCAGAAACCATTGGTGCAGACACCATCGATGCAGAAACCATCAGTGCAAAAACGATCGATGCAGAGACCATTGGTGCAAAAACCATCAATGCAGCAACCATCGATGCATAAACCATCGATGCAAAAACCATCGATGCAAAAACCATCGATGCAAAAACCATCGATGCATAAACCATCGGTGCAGAAACCATCAGTGCAAAAACCATTGATGCAGAAACCATCGGTGCAAAAACCATCGATGCAGAAACCATTGATGCAAAGGAAAGCAAAGATTCCCAGAAAGCTAATTTCAAGTGAATTCGCTAAGGGAGCAGAAGGACTAGCTTAGTGAATTGAGCCAGAGATTGAAATCCAAGTTATTATGATTTTTTGTAACTAACTGTACCACTAAGTTGGCATTATGCATAGTTAGTTATGATTTTGATGTAAGTACTTGATCCGAATATTTATATATAAATTTGTTTTGTCGTATCGATGTTTATATTAACATACTTAATACTTTTCCGACATTAAACTCCGAAAGTGATCACTTGATTTAGAAAGTACTAAGCATATAATTTTTATTTAGAAGACATGGAATATTCATTTGTAGATTCTAGTTGGGAGACATCAGGCTAGGTTTACAAGTACAAACCATTATCGAAACGTAATGTTATTTTATCGGTTAACTAAGTGAGACATCGAAAGTTAAGAGATAAAATAGATTTCTCATGCCATATATGGAGATGTATGATGAGCGATATGTGAAAGTATAACTGAAACGCTACAAGTATATATCAACCAAGAATAGACATTAAAGGATTTTTTTTTTGGTTACAAAAAGGGGTGGGAGAGGTGCAAAACATGAAATGTGAGTAAAAGATTAACTATTGAAACTTAATCCCATCAGAACTTTTAATCTTTATATTTTCACCACTTGTTACTTAAACAATCAATAATTTTATTGAGAATAGTTTAATGGTTCAAAATTTACCAAATTTTATTGTTTTAAAAAAAAGAAATTAATATTGAATGTCAGAAAAACCACACTGAGGAAACAAATTAGTGAATTACATATGGGAAGATAACAGAATGAAGCAATAAAACCTTAATTTTATTTTTATATTCGGAAAAGCAAATTCCCAGTGGAACAATTATTCTTAACACTTTTTATTAAAACTAGGAAATTATTCTTCCCCACGTTGTTCATAAACATGTCCTTCATTACTTCACTCACAATTTACTTCTTTATTCTTCTTTCTCACCTTTGAAAAGTTTCAAAAAAATATATAAAAAAGTAAAATTCAAGAGGAAAGTAAATATTATATCACATTCAACCAATAGAAAATTAATTAAGTTAAAATTTTTGTGTTAACATTAGTGGCCAATGTTACAATATATATAGAAATCATTTTGAGCTTGACTAAGTCGAATTATTCCATTAAAACCTTAACCAAGTTTTTTTGCCACTTGCAAAAATAAAAAATTAAGCTATCATGATTCTCAAATCTACTAGGTTTTATGAACTTAAATGGTGTCAGACAGATAAATTCTCTATGGGGGTCTCCTTTGCTAAAGACATGTCAATATCTAAATCAGAATCTATATATTTTTATACCTCATGTGGACATAAATGCCCTCCATTTTATTTATTGTTTACTAAATTCCATGTTGATCTTATAATTATCAAAATCCTGATATACCCCTAAAATGTAGATTTGGTTAATCGCCATACAAGGAAAGAAAATGTAGCACATTTTTTTTCGGTTACCATGATATTGGTACGAATTTTCCACCGCCGTTTAACAATGATTAATCTTCGTCAAGGAACCTATGAGGCACACAAGATGGATCTCCCCTGCCAACTAGATTTTTTTTCCATAAATTCACCCTCTAGATGAATAAGTGAGAAGTTCGAGGTTCGAACCTCGACTCTGCATACATAATATGATGTCCCTATCAACCAAGTTATGTTCCCGAGAATATGTAGCGAGTTTTTTTATTGTGCATATTGCATATAACCAAGCAAAAGTAACTGAAAAATTTCAAATATAAAAATACAACTCACATAAATAAAAATATCAAACCAAGTACCAAAATCAGAAGGACACTAGTATGAGAATAGAAGGAATAGTGAAAAGCCTGATAGGTCACTATGAAGAAGCATCTTCACAAACAAAATTATATTCCATCTTAATAATTATTGTACAATCCAACAAAGTAGCCTAAAAAGCATCATGCAACAAACCTTATCATGTTTTGTAAAATGTCCTAAAACATTATTCAACACTTAAGACATAGCATCATCATGATCTCCTTAATTGATGTCTATCATGTAGTAACAGCCACTGTCCCATTATATGTAACTATGTTACTAGCATACATTTGTGTTAAATGGTGGAAACTCTTCACACCAGATCAATGTGTAGGCATAAACAAATTTGTAGCAAATTTTTCAGTTCCATTGTTATCATTTCAAGTGATATCTTCCAATAACATTTACAAAATGAGTCTTAAACTTATATATGCAGATTGTGTTCAAAAATTTCTTGCATTTTTAGTCTTGATTGTTATTATCAAGATTAGTGATATTAGAGGTGGTTTGAAATGGATTATAACCGGTCTTTCATTATCAACACTTCCTAATACTTTGATCCTTGGAATTCCACTCATGAAGGCTATGTATAAAGATGAATCTGATTTTCTACTACCTCAGATTATTTTCTTGCAAAGTATGATTTGGTATAATTTGCTTTTATTTCTTCATGAGCTTGATGCTGCAATTCCTGCAAGGACTATGCCTGCTGCACAACCATCACAAGAAACAGGTTAGGATTTAGTCTCTGATTGGTTAAACAAATTAATTAAGTGTTTATAACATAAGCGCTTATCATATAAGCGCTTATGAATAAGTTATTTTCATAAGGAAAGATAAAATAAAGTCAAACCTTTTCATATAAATATTAGTAGTTTTCATGATGTATCCTGAATAGCGTATGGAAATAAGCTGAGAACAACTTAGCGACATGTCATAAGCTGTTTTCATAAGCTATACTAAAAAACTTATGAAAATAAGTTGAAAACATTTTATGGACATGTCAAAAGCTGTTTTCATAATTTTCATAAGCTCTACTTGACACTCTCACTTGTAACTAGCACAGTTTGAATCCAAAACTTTTTGGGTTTATTTAAAATTTTATTTGATGCACCCTTCATTTTTTTAAAAATTATGTAAGCATATTTAACTTCTATAAATTATTCTTGTTTAGTCAACTGAAGTAATCTGTGACAATCAAAGTGGGACCAGAACCATTTTTTAATTTTTTTATGTCATTTGTATTTTTCTTGATCATGCTTAAAGGAGATAGTGAGAGTTCTGTGGAAGTACAATCAAAAGAAGAAGAGGAAGGAAGAGAAGCTAGACCAGAAAGGAAAACTAGGATCTTGATTATTCTTATGAAAGTTGGGAAGAAATTGATCATGAATCCTAATACTTATGCAACTTTCATAGGCCTTATTTGGGCAAGCATACACTTCAGGTATGCACAATGTCACATTTCTTTAGCTCACTAGGGTTTTAAATAAAGGTCCGCGACTGTAATTTGCGCCCGCAACATAATTTTGATATTGTCGAAACTGCAATCTGACCGCTATTACAACCACATTTGACTATGATTTTTCTCTTATGTCGAGGAACGCGACGCTACAACAACTGTTACTGCGACTTTTTTTAAAAAAAATTCAGTCATTGTTGGAGACTGTCATATTTGCTTATCATAAATTTGTTTTTCAGGTGGGGAGTAGACATGCCAGATGTTGTTAATCAGTCAATAACAATATTATCTAGTGGAGGCCTAGGTATGGCCACATTCAGCTTAGGTAAGAGAATCAATTAATCAGTCAATTTAATTAGTATACACTGTCAGCGTAGATAGTTTGTACTGTCATTCAGTTATAATCGGTCAATCATTTGAACATATTTGACTTTAATTATAACTATTTTTAAGAGTTCCGATAAAAGCGCCTTTTTATATCTTGAATGAAATTTTAACAGGTTTATTTATGGCATCAAACTCAAGCATCATAGCATGTGGACCAAAGATGACACTGGTGGCAATGGGACTTAAATTTCTTCTTGGGCCAGCCCTAATGGCAGTTGCCTCCATTGTGATTGGATTAAGAGATACAATGCTCAAAGTGGCAATTGTTCAGGTACTTTTTTCTTTATTTTTTAATTATTACTTTTTAGATAATGGAATGTTATATTACATATAATAAAATATTTATATATGATATGATTTTTATATGCATAGGCAGCTCTACCCCAAGGAATTGTTCCTTTTGTTTTTGCAAGAGAGTATAATGTCCATCCAGCAGTTTTAAGCACAGGGTAAGTAATGCTTTAAACCATTTCTTTCATAATCTTTTCTTAGAGCCTAAGATTATATATATTGTTGAATATGATTCATATTCACTGATAACTTGTGTAGTCGCTCGAGTGTGAAATCTAAGGCACTCTATTCTCGTTTCAGAGATGTAGACATAATTGATTGAATTTCGTGATCAGTTATTTTTGTTTTTGTGTGCGATTGTTTATCTTATTTCTTTAGAACTAAATTTGATGTTCTAACATTTGTTCTTGTTTTGGTCACAGGGTCTTACTAGGAATGCTAATTGCTTTGCCAGTGGCATTGATTTACTACATCCTCTTATCAATTTGACACACTATGCTGAATATATACAAGGAACAATTTTAATTCCTAGTCTGAAAATTTATAACAAATTTTACAAGTAGATTACACAGATTTTGTAACTGTTGATTCAACAGAAATAATAACACTTGTGAGTACATCAATATATACAAAGTTACACACTAATTACTTAGAAGTAAAATAACATAGTTTGGGTCATTGAGAGTGAGAAACCTAAAAGAATTACAAAGTAGTTTCTTGTATTTGCAAACTTAGATACAAACATCATTTGTGATGCAAATTATTCCAGAATATTAATCTATTTTTATTTAATTTATTTTTATAAGTCTTGTTTTACTTTTTTATTTTAAAATATCTAATTATAGAATTTGAGCATATAAAGAGCGGATTGAGAGTCTAACAAAAAAAAAGAGCGGATTTAGAAATTGTCTTATAAAATTTGTTTTAAATCATTAAACATGTCGGACCAACTATATTGAGTCGGGTAAAACCATAATAGACCGTAAAATCTCCTTCAAGAGAAGTGCGAGTGACATTTTTTTATGCGGCACAAATTTTTTACACTCTTAAACACTTTTTTTTTGTGTGGTAAAAAACACATTTTAAAGGATTCATTTCCAAATAAGTTATTTTAGCTATCTAGTAGGGCATTTAGGCACTATTTTGTACCAAAAAAAAATACTTATCTAGTGAATTGTTTACTTTTAAAAAATCGAAAACCAACTTTGAAAAGTGTGTTGGAGAAGATGTCAAAAATATTATGTTCCATTGTATATGGGAATCGCATCTCATAGACCATTTTCATGTTCTGCCTTTATACTTGTTTCCTTGAAAGTGTGATATAGTGGCTCTTATCTTTGTTTGTTGTCCTACTAAACATACTAATTATTCTTTGTTTGCCATTTCAAGTTAATAGGAATTGGAATGTGAATGGAAACTATGAAATGGCGACAATGATTTATAGTGTATGATTTAATTTGTATGTATCGACGGTGTAAAACTTTTTTTTTACATATGTATACAATTAAATCGCATCAATAGATAGTTATAAAGATATTTTCGTAACTCATTTAAGATAATGACATTGTGTCGACACATGTATAAAAAAAATTATTTCGTTGTGTATATAAATTAATCATCATAAACATAAATTTTGATGCATAAAATTTAAGGGTGAGGAGGTAGTGTCACAATTCAAAAAATATATAAGACTTTAGGGTTCAAAGAACACTTTTAAAAATATTTACATTTATCTACCTTCACGAGTCTAGAATGGCTCAACCCCAAACCTCCGAGTTTGAACCATGTCTATTTTACAACTATACCAAACCATTCTAGTTTCTATAAACATTTAGTATATCACATTCTTAATTTCCTATACAATTTTTCGTGGTTGAGTCGTATCAAAACTAATCTCATATACTGTACACATTCATTTCGAAGGTTTTTGGATATAAAACTTAATATAAGATAAATTGTATAAGTTAGGGATGACTTTCCACCATGCAACCTTGTGCAAAGCTCATGATGCAATGATTGTTAGAGTTGGCTTTTGGGGTGGAGATGCAATGGAACACAACACTGTATATACTCACATTTTATTTTGGAAGTTAGTTCACGTTTTTTTTCCTTCTAATTCCAAGTTAGTTCACATTTCTCTATCTTTTAAGTTTTGCAATTGAACCTTGGGTTTGATTAAACTCATAATTAATTGATTAAAATTCAAACATGTATTTTAGGCAAATATTTGTATGTTAATTTTGAGAAACCTTTGACCTCATATCCTTCAACTAACCAACCAGGTTGTCATCTTTTAAATACAAGAACCTAAAACTTGTGTAATATAATATTCAGTTAGTTAACCTCACACACCACACCACACCTGACCTGACCTATAAGGCCAAGGCATAGTCTCAAAAGACTCTCTTTTGGCCGAAATCTAATATGTCCACTTTCTCTATTAGTTACCATGACATGACTGGTGGCGGCATCATTTACCTTGTATGGGTATTATACTGTAATCTTCTTGTTATTTTTTCGCTTTTTTGTTTCATCGTGGTGTTGCTTTTTATCACCGAAGACTTGACATTGTAACTGTTTGGGTATTTCTTTTTTGCACGTCTTGTGCGACTTGAATCGTCTTTGGTATCTATAATATTCCATTTTGGCTTGTTCAAAAAAAATAAATACTAACAAAACGTTCTTTTGAACACTCTCTTGGATAAATTCATTGTATGTCCCACCATTTTATGTGGGTTTTTGTTTTCAAAGTGTAAACTCACATTAATCTACACCAACAAGTGAGTAAATGTTAGAGATAACGTTAAAAAAATATCTACAATCTATATGATAATTTGCTTCAACAAAAAAAAACATATACAGTACTCTATCTTTTTTCTTTTTTCTTTATACCATAGACTATAAACCACAGTTAACCTAATGTAATTGGCAAATATCACATGTAGCTAAAAATCTGATGCTATAATATTTGTTTTTCTTAACCTTTTCATTCTCAAAAAAGAGATACTGATAATTTAGAATTCCATTGAAATATAAGTAAAATTTGACTAATGGTTCGTCTACTTTAACCTTTTGTTATTCAAGGTGGATTTTGAAAAAGCGTATGATTCCGTTGATTGGGGGTATTTGGACGCGGTTATGGAAAGGATGTCTTTTCCCGTTCTATGG
>Ga0315913_1003633_pt1 | contig 18546 bp, 5 predicted proteins | sample MpolsnodulesMG_FD_207736 | JGI IMG/M metagenome (GOLD analysis project Ga0315913, IMG submission 207736) | Medicago polymorpha root nodule microbial communities from Los Angeles, California, United States - small nodules | ecosystem: Host-associated > Plants > Roots > Nodule | place: USA... | reverse complement strand
GGGGGCTAGTTTTCATTCATAATCCTTTGTATAATCTCTTTTTCTCCTCAAATTCAAAAGTGTTTATTTGTGAAAAGGGATTATTGTGAATTTAATTGGTGAAATTCGTGCTTAGGTTTTGATGTAATGTTTGGTTATGTGAATTTAATGATAATTAAGTTGTTGATGATGAAATTACATGCTCAAGATGTGTATATATGTATACTTTGTTGATTTTGTTCAATTTGATGAAAAATGATGTTGTGGTTGTTGAATGATGGTGAGATCATGATTATATGATGTAGATGTTGTTGTGTGATGATGTTCTCATCAATTTATGCTTTGGGTGTTGATGAAAGTATTGTTGTGATTTTGCAACTTTTGTGAAAATGAGTTGATAATGAAGAAGTTTGATTTTGATGATGTTGAATGAGTTAAGGAAGTTGTTAAAATGAATTAGGATGATATGATTTTCTGTTTTAATCACTTGCTTTTGGGAGAGAAATCACTTTGGGAAGAAATTGGGTTTTTGAGTAAAAGTCGTTTTTAAGCGCTTTTGCAAAATAAGTCATTTTGGGATGAGTTCGATTAAGTTGTTTTGAGTTGAAATGCTAAGTTTTTAAGTGTAGTTTGTATGGTCTAAGTGTTAGGGATGCATTGGCGAAAACAGATTTGAAAACAAGATTTTATGCGCGAAAACGTGAAAATGCATTTTGCTGTACTGATGAGGTGACACGACCATGTGTCTTGGTGACACGACCATGTCAGAGTCTCCTGTAAGGGATGACACGACCGTGTCAGTTCTGCAGAACCCCGAAACCTAATTTTTGTGTGTTTTTGTGTACTTTTAAGTATGCCAATGGATTCAAAACACCCAACCTTATTCAATCAATGTATAAATAAGCTTCTAAGCATGTCATAGCATGATTCTACCTTGGTTTACAATTGATTTTCATTTATGCTTGGTTAACTTTGTCTTTGAGCCGAAAATTGTCGAATTAGCGTTTTAATCGCAATTGGCCGGTGAAACACACATGTATATGCAACTACACTCATATGTGATCTAAGTGTATACATAGTTGAGGCACTAGAACTTGTTTGCTTAGTTTTGATTCAATTGTCTCAATTGTTTTAAAGTTGTAAAATGATAGACGAACTTTGTCGAAAATAATCTTTAAGACCAAATACTTGGAAAATCTTTTGTGGATAGTTTGATATGGCTATATGAAGATGTGTGATTGATTAATAGGTGTTGAACATGATGTTTATCATGATGTGATGTACTTTTCTCCTTTGTTTTGATTGTGGGAAATTGTATAGAGTTGTTGATTGATAACGATGTTAATAATGGGTATGGTGATCACATGTATTGAATTATGTTGATTGATTTCTTATATGCAAATTTTGATGGTGATATAATTGGTGAATGCATGTATGCAAATTAAAGGTGATATAGGATATTATATCCAATGGTGTTGGTGGATGTGTTGTTGAATATATGTATTGTTGTTGAGTCATATATTCATGCATACATGGTTGGTGATGTTTTTGTTGCATCATGAGTTGACGACATTGTCGTAGTTGATGGATTTTATATCCATGTTGATGATGTTTTTGTTGCATCATGAGTTGACGACATAGTCGTAGTTGATGGTACCGTGTCCATGTAGGAGTCGTGTTTAGGCGCATTACATACATTTGGTGAATTTGTTAAATGAGTCATATTTGATTATGTGTTTGATGAACCTTGGTGGTTTATGTGCATTGATGAGTTTGGTGAATTGTACACCTGGTGATATTTTGTGAATATGTGAAGATGTGTACTTGTTGATGTTTGTTGTTAATGATGATACTTGTACATTTGATGGTTTGAATTGATGATGTTTATTTCGGTGAAAATAATGAAGTATAGTGTATATGAATGTGATTTTATGATCTTTTGGTGATGATGACTTTCTTGCTTATGCTTTGAAATGATGAATTGTATTTGTTGAGTTGATTATGCTAAATGAAAATAAGGTGAGTAATCATTTCATTGATTGTTGTTGATAAATGCTGAGCTTATGTCGATGAATTGATTAGAGATTGAACATGTTTGCTATGCTATGTTAGAATTTTGATAGAATGATGTGTATGGAATGTGGGATAATATTCATGTGATGTTAGTATTCTAGGAGGGATGGTTATGTATATGTATCATGCATGAAATCCTTGAATGCTTATGTATGTTTATGTTGATTATGATTGATGTGAAGCTAACCCCCATTGGTTTTGACCACCTACCTGTTTGTATGAATGGATAGACGGAGTGCAGGTGTAGTTTTGCTTGGTGAGTACTTGGATAGCGGGAGCTATCTCCGTTATCGGTCTTTGGAGTCTTAGATTAGGCTTTGATTAGGTGTCAGTCTTTATGATATTTTGGATTTATCTATGTTATGGAGATTTTGCCCATTTGTCGGGATTTGGAGATTTTATATGATGATGTATATTGATCTTATGACATGTATATTTTGGAGATGTATGACTTATATCCGCTGCGACTGTTGATGAATCTTATATATGCATGTTGTTTGAATTTTTGATGTGAAGACGTAGTATCTATTTCTTGAATATTTATATTATTCGCGTGTATTATCGCTTTAATAAAAATAGGGCGTTACACAAAATGGCAGGATTAAGCAATACAGAGACCATTTTTTAAATGACCCATATTTTCAAGGACTAAACACATATAAAACCTAAAATAATAAATATAAAGTAAGTTTCATATGTTAGATACAAATGTAACTTAAAAGATATCGATATATATTGTCTTTCAGAAAAACAAATATCCATATATAAAACTACTGACATCCCCTAAAAAAAGAGCATGTACTAGTAAATTATTCTTTTTTCTAGATTTCTTACAAATTTTCTCCGTTATAGATAATCATATTTAAGACAGTAATACATATACATATCTCACTTTTTTTTTAGGGGTCATATACATACCTCAGTTGAATTTTGAACATTTATTTGCTATATTATGGTACACTCTCTAAACTTAACTCTTGCTGGTGTATTAGTACACACACTCTCTCTATCTATCTATCTCTATATGTAGAGTTATATTATATAGTTTGGTACAAATAAACTTCTATATATTATTGCAAAAACATGTGAAAGAACTTTGTAAAGATATGTATTATTTGATAATCACTTTTGTGATAATTTTTAAGACAACTATAAATTTACAAAGAAAAGTAGATATTGACACAGAAACCAACACAATAGAGAGATAAAATAAAAATATAATGTGAGTATAAGAGAAAAAATTATTACAAAAGTTATCAAAAAATAGTTGTACAAATATCAATTCTTTTTTGTAAAGTATGTGTTTACTTTTAATTGGAAAATGTTGTATACACCCCTTGAGGGTGTATACACCTTAAAACAAAGAAATAAAAAAAGATAGAATAAAATAATGACGCGATAAGCTTGGTGATGCGATAAGAGGAGAGCAATGAATATAAAATGAAGCATTGAATTTATGCAGGAAAATAACTGGTGTCTTTTTATCATTGTTGCTTTTAATTAAGCCTGTTTTTGGTAAAAAAATTATTTTTAATATTTAAAGTAAAATAGTTTTTTTTTGAGGGAAAAAGTAAAACAGTTTTGAAAGTAAAGTTCTTGAGTATAAAAAAAATTAAGTGCTTTTTTTTTATTTAAAGTAAATTTGACCTCTTTTTGTTACCACCTAAAAGTTTTTAAAAGCAAAACTTAGTAAAAAAAATTAAGTATAAAGAAAGTTTCATATTTTTTTTTTTTTTACTTAAAAGTAACTTTAATGTTTTTTAATGAAGCTAAAATGAAATTAAAAAAACCAAAGAACCAAGACTTCCAAGCACAAGGTGTGCTAAAAAGAAAAGATTAAGTCAAGAGTTTACATGAACAAGGTACAAGATAAAAAAGAACGAGAACAATGGAAGAAATGTACAATTACATTATAGCTCTCATACACATAATTGAGTTAATCCACCAAGAATGATAATCAAAAGAGAAAGTATGTTATTTCACTTTCAACCACCAGAACATCTGTAGCTTAATTTTTCGAGCAGTTTATGCAAAGAGTGTTCCTTATGCTTGAAAATTTGGTCATTCCTTTCATTCCAAATCACACAAACGCAAGATAACCATATGAGATACATAGCCGACCGATGAAGATTTGATGTTCCTCTTAAATGACGAAATTGTTGTAAATGATTCGATAAAAAAGCAGAAAACACCGTAGCATAACTCAACCATTACAAAACCAGAGTCCATATATTGATCCAAAGAAATTGCAAAGTAAAAACAAGTGGTTGATGTCCTCATTAAATCAGAACCTACACACACAAAGTTGTTGGTGATTTTGAAGTAAGCCCCACCACAAAAGATTATCAGTAATAGGAATTTGATTCCGAAGAAGATTCCAATCAAAGAGACTAATTTTTAAAGGACCCGCCTTATGACAAATGATGCATGAAGATTCATAAGTTGTAACATTTTCCAAAGTTGTCAAGTAATGATAAGTTGAACTAATTGTGTAACACTGAGATGTATGAATGTTCCATTTCCACCTATCTGACACCCTGATGGATTAATTTAGGCAAGTGCACCTAATCGTACTCAAGTAATAAAGTAGTAAGTTATCATCTCCGCATGGATTGTCGTTCAACTCGGTAATTATCAGAATTTATTTGAAAAGAAAATAAAAGAAAAGATTGATAGTAGTTGAAGGGTTTTAATTGTCCTGCCCAATGCGAGATTAGGTTTGGTTTGATTCAGAAGTGTAGATGCGATTAGGGAATCCTTGAATCTCCCCTCCATCTTCGTTGGATTAATTCAAAGTATCTATTAATTAAGACCTAAGGATTATATAAACAATGGTTTATTCATAGGAATAATATCCCTGTAGATGTTGGATTGCTCCATAACCTCCATAACTCAATTATGAAAGCCATGGACATATCCTTTGACGTCAACATCTCGTGTGCCTCAAAAATTGTCGTCTAAAGGAATTATATTCTAAACTTATCACTCCAAAACTCATTTTCACCATGTTAATTCAACACCCAAACATAGCAGCAACAACAACAACAACTCTTCTTCAAATTCAACACAACAATATTCATCAATTCAATTCATAACACATTAATCCACAATTTAGCAATAACTTTCCATGATTTTCACTAATTTCATATAAAATTCAAAACAACATAACAAAAGAGAACAAGATGTAATCAAAGAGTAAATGAAGAGAGCCATTGCAATCAAAATATCCTGGTTCACCTCACAGTCCGAGGTTAGTCCAATCCCCTTGCAATTTAAAGGGGGTTTTCACTATAATCACGCAAGATTTCTATTGCTTTAATACACAAGTCAGAGACTTCCTTTCTCCAATATACAATTCAAACGGATTTTTACAAAAGAGTTTTTATGTGTTTGTACTTTAGAACTCAAAGACTGGTAAACTAACTTTAAGATTGTAAGAAAGTGTTTGTGCACTTTTGAATTTGAAAGAGTTTGGTCACTTGTAAAAATGTGTAATCTTTTTTTTCAAAGTGCTTTGGTCCCTTATATAGGAGACAAATGAGAGATCCATTGTTTGAACATTGCCAACTCATCAAATCGTCCTTGAGAATATTTGATCATATTTGAAAACCTTGCCTTAAATGGATAATGCTGCTGAAAACTACTAGATGAGTCCTTTTCTTCTTAGGGAATGATCCATCAGAAATTTTTTCTCATTAGGGTCTTCAAAACATATTTTGATCAGAGCTTTGAATTTTTGTTGACCTTTCTTCATATCATCTTCTAAATCTTCAGAAGTGTCCAAGTATTTCTTCAGTATCATAATGCTTTACTTTGTGCTCGCAGCTTGATGTATCAGAATCACAACTTGACTTTTAAGCCATAATTTAATTATATAGTATTGCATACTCGACCACACATTAGAGTACTCAATTATTCTTTCATACATTGTTATCATCAAAACTTTAGAGTCATTGTTCTAAAACCCACTTTTGTTCAACATGGGCTACCTGTTAATCTTACTTTTAAAAGTGTTTCAGGGTTGTCCATTCAAGGGGACTACCTTGCTTCGTGTTGGCGTAGTGGTGGTGATGATGGACGCCCATGTAATCTTTCTTCCTTGTCAGGATCACAATGGTATTAAAATAGCTAGGCTAAATGTGCTTCTTCTGAATCGAGTATGGGCCTCGTCACCATTGTTGAGATCCAAGTGTTTTATTTGGCTGATGATTCCTTCTGATAGGTTCTAGAACATTAGGGAGAGACTGTGGATGTGATAGTAGGTGTTGTTTTCTTTGTTGTCCTCTGAAACATTGATATTCATATGTAATATCGACGGGGTGACATGGTCTCTCGTCTAAGATATCCTTTTGGTTGCCATAATTGTAAAAATTAAATGATAAGATGATAAGGATGCTATTATCGAATGGAAAACTGTCGAAGGTGAAGGGGTTGTCGTTGTTGTGTGGGAGAACTAATGGATGAAGCTTATTCAGCTTTAGGTGATGTTAGTTAGATGATGTTTGTTATATATTTTTTATGATTGTTTTGTTTTGGTATTATTGCTTAGAACTATGTTAAAGCACCTAGCAAACCATGCCTAATTGTACACTGTGATTCCTAGTGTCTAGTGTTTTGTTGTGCATAAGAATCCTTATGTGTGTGTGTTAAAACCCTTTTTCTAGGCATTTGAATCGAGTCAAATATTTGTGAATAGAGTCAATCTTCATTTAGAAACATTTAAATCGAGTCAAATATATTTGAATTGAGTCAAATTTTGACAGCATCAAATTTTCCTTCTTCCATGTCTGAATCGATTCAAATTTCAGTGAATCGTATCATAAAACTTTATGACTTTGATTGAATCGATTCATAAGAGTTTGATTTGTATCAATCTTCATCCGGGGATATTTGAATCGATTCAAAAAGTGTATGATGCGTATCAATCTTCATAGTTCATCTGGCTTGTCATTTAGTTGTTTGAATCGATTCACACATTAAGTGAATCGATTCACTCTGCTATTTTTGGCCAAAAGTTTGCACTTGCCACCCTTTTCTATATATACACATTTCCTCATAACACCCAATGTATTGAATTGTACTTGTAAAAGTACAATAATTGTAATTAGGGTTTGTATTGTATTGGTTATGCCTTGAGAAGGCTCTGAAGGGTTGTATTTATAGCCCTCTATGGGCCTGATTTATGGTTACTTAGGCAATAAGTAACAAGGGTATTTAGGGCACATTCTAGAGGCTTCTAGAAGCAAATAGAGACGGCGCCCTAGGGAGGACGCGCCTTGAGCCTTAGGGCCCTTCTCGAAGGTCTAAATGCCCTTTTGGAGGACTCCTAAATCGTTAGGAATATATTGACAGTCCACAGCCCCCCAAGTACGAGTCTTGGGACAAGGCAAAGTGATTAATTTACTTTAAAATTTTGCTATGCTTTGCTTATATTTTCATGTGCGTCTTCGGATGCTATCATCTAAATTTCGAGAGCCCCCCAGGGTGATTCTACTTTTGTTTCATAGCCCCCCGAGGAGTACATCCTTGATTTTGATTTGATCTATGTGTTCTGTAGGTTGACCGTTCACAGCCCCCCAAGCATGAGTCTTAGGACAAGGCAAAGTGGTTTGTCAAGGTCCGACGAGTTGAGGAGTTAATGGCGAGTTATTGTACATGTTTACGAGGCGAGTTCATGGGTGTATGGTATGGGCAAGCCCTTTTTGGCGATATAGTACTCTGTAACTTGGGCGAGACCTTTTTGGCACTATAGTACTCTGTACTTCATTGCTACGTAATTTATCGGGGCGAGTTGTACATGGCGTCCTAAGTACTTGTGATTTTTATTTTGGATGAAACTTAAAGCAGGTGAGTCCTTCTTGGTACTTTGTATTTTAGTATTTCTTTGTCTCCTATTCGTGCTGCAATTTTATTTTTGTTCCTTGTAGTGTTGGGCCCTATTTTGCTTCGATTTGTCGATTTGTTTGTCAGTGGTATCTATGATTCTATTTCCTTTGGGCAATCACAATGTCGTTTCTGGTTATTTATTGTCTCCTTCGAAGTTTGTCCTTTATTTAGCTTCGTGGTGCGTTTATTTTAGTGATGCTTGCTTTTTTTTTTGCTGAGGAAATATGGTTGTTTTTCTGAATATAGTTTCAGTCATTTTTTGGTGATTGGTGGTGATTATCTTTTGATAACTGTTGACGTTTTATGGTGTTGTTGAGAATATGTTGATGAGTTGAACTTTTCTATGCCGTTGCGTCGAATTTCGTAGCATAGGTTGTATCTTTGTAGACGAACATGGTTTGTAGAATTTTTGGAATTTGCTCGTTTTGTTCAGAGCCTATTTAAGGTTGACATAGATAGCTGCTTAGAGCCTCGTAGGGTTAACATGGCGTTCAGGGCCACGTAGGGGTGACACTTTCGTTCAGAGCCTCGTAGGGTTGACGTTAAAAACTGTTCAGAGCCTCGTAGGGATGACAGGGCGTTCAGGGCCACATAGGGTTGACGCTTTCGTTCAGAGCCTCGTGGGGTTGATGTATTTTTATTAGTCGACGTTCATGGCCCACTGGTTGGGTTGACTTATTTTTTCGAGTCGACATTCAGAGCCCACTGGTCGGGTTGACGTATTTTACCGAGTCGACGTTCAGAGCCCACTGGTCGGATTGACGTATTTTTCCTAGTCGACGTTCAGAGCCCACTGGTCGGGTTGACGTAAATTTTGGCGGGTTCTGTATAGATGCCTTTTATTCCTACTAGAGTCAAATATAGAAGACAACAATAATTTCTGATGAAAATAGGGTGCCTCGTTAAAAACCTGCAAAACAAACCTCAAAGGTCAAGAACGTTTTGGATAACTCCGCGTTTTATCTTCAAGCTCTTGATGGCGGGACCGTTGCTTTCTACTTTTCATTATGGCGTGCTGTTTGGTGAGTTATTCCTTTTGTTTAATCTCGTCCTTGGAGGGATTGTTTGCCTCTCAAACCTGATTTATCTGAATAACAATACTTCCACCCTTCCAAAATAATCATGAAGAAAAGAGTCTTAATCGTGGATAATCATTTTTTTAGTTTGATCCTATCTATTTGTTGTTATTCCCCTATTAATTGGCCTACATCTTCTACTTTTCTTCTTACTCTTGTTGGCATACTCTTTTATGTTATATTCCTGCTCTGAACTTGGAACTAGATCGCCTGCTAGATTATTTCCTCATGCTCCTGTTGGCATACTCTTTTATGTTATATTCCTGCTCTCAACTTGGAACTAGATCGCCTGCTAGATTATTTCCTCATGCTCCTATTAAATATCGAGAATAACTTTCTTTCTTAATTATCTTGTGCTTTTAGTCATTCTCTTTCTTCTATTAGATTGGAACAAGCTAACTCTTCTATTTCATTCTACCATTTCTCTTAAATCGGAGTTTGCTGCTAACTCGCTCCCTTCATTCTTTTATTTTATGCTACTTCTCTTTCCCTTACTACCTTGAAATTAATTTGCTGGTTATCTTATTTTCTATCGTGTTATTTCCTCCTATGAAGTTGGAACTAATTCTTCTGCTCAAACCTATTCTCCTATGTGGGTCTAGCGCTATTAATCCATTATTTATGTTTTTACTAAACAGTTAGTTCAGTTCGCAAAGTCAATGGTACATGAAAGGGGTTTCCAGGAAAGAGAGGTGGGTCACTTGGACCTCTTAAATACCAAGACTTTCATCGCCAGAATCCCTTATATGTGACCTTTTAACAATACTACACTTTACTTCTGCCACGGAGTACCTAGAGTAGTCTTTCTTTTATTAACTTGGTCCTATCTCTTGTGTTTTACTCATCATTCTTTCTCTATTTTCTTCAAATCAAACAATATATTTTCTTTAAATCAAACAGTATATTTTCTCAAAATATATCCGGAAATAAATTTTCTTCAAATCAAACATATTTTCTCAAAATATATTCGGAAATAAATTTTCTTCAAATCAAACATATTTTCTCAAAATATATTCGGTAATAAATTTTCTTCAAATCAAACAGTATATTTTCTCAAAATATACTCCGTAATAAATTTTTTCAAATCAAACAGTATATTTTCTCAAAATATATTGGGCAATAAATTTTCTTCAAATCAAATAGTGTAAATACTTGCCCTATTTCTTCTACCTATTTTTCTTATTTGTTGTGCTCTTCTCTCTCATATTAAGAAATTGGAACTAACTCGCCTTTTATCCTATTTCTTATTTACTCGCCCATCAAAGTAAATACAAAGATTGTTGCTAAAATAATAGGTTATCAGAGAATAATAGCAAGTCAACTCAATATACAATTGTCCTACACGTAAAGATCGGAAAGATAAAACCTGATCGTTAATTTTTCCTCTGAGTGATGTTGCGTCAGTTTTGCGGTGCTCTCTTTGTGTATTCAACCGAGTACCTCTCGACTCTCTCATCTCTGAAAATTGTGAAAGCATTTGATGGAGCAAAAATAATGAGGCAAAACTTGAGAATAATTGAAGGATAATACATGATTATGGCGATGGCCAAAACAGTGGCGTGATTAGATTTTAAGACTAACTATAATCTGAGTAAAAACCTTTTGAATCAATTTAATTAACACTTGTTTTTATGAAAAGAAAAACGAGATTGAACAAAAAATTCATAAAACAAACACACATAGGCGACCAAATCGTAAATCCACATATTTAACTATTCTAACTTTTGCTATACAAAGTCTAATTCGCAGTACTGGAATCTATCGTTTCATTCTCCACGTGCATGGGTTATTAGTCAATAAAAGAATGATTGTTTTATTAGAAACAACAAAGATTACATTACCATACACCAAACTAAGGCAAAACGTTATCCAATAAAAACCAAAGCGGTAAAACAAAAGTTTTCCCATACATCAAAAAAGCTTACAATTGCTTGGGCTCCATTGGCAAAAGCTCCTTCCAAGGACATACCCAGGGAATACCGGGTTTGATTCCCAAGGGGAACAATGCTTGGCCAGTGCGCATGCCTCTACGCACGAGCCGGATTAGTCGCTCACCTTTGGTGGGTCGGAAACCGATGCGAAAGTAAAAAAGAAAAAAAGCTTACAATTAGGTCGATAATAACCGTTTTCGAGAGAAATTATACCTAGGTTTATTAAATCCAAAACATTTGGTGCCATTCACAACCGAACATGATGGAATGATTATTAAATATAAGGACTTCAATAAAGAGAATAACGGATGATAGAGTTTAGAAAGGTTCAACCTGACATCGACATGATACCACGACCGTTCTGGCCATCGATCGGCGATCTGATAACGTGCTCTCGCCTTTGCCGTACTTCTTGGTCTCATCAACAAAGAGGACATGCCAGGTGAATCGCCGCCCGACTGAAGTGTTGGAGGGATTGAAAAGGTGTGGCCTGGGTTAGTTTTATTGGTTCCCCACAGACGGCGCCAACTGTACTTGCAAAAGTACAATAATCGTAATTAAGGTTTGTATTGTATTGGTCATGCATTGAGAAGGCTCTCAATGGTTGTATTTATAGCCCTCTATGAGCCTGATTTATGGTTACTTAGGCAATAAGTAACAAGGATATTTAGGTATTTTGGGCGCATTCTAGAGGCTTCTAGAAGCAAATAGAGGCGGCGCCCTGGGGAGGACGCGCCTTGAGCCTTAGGGCCCTTCTGGAGGGCGCTGAGGCCTCTGGGAGGGTCTAAATGCCCTTTTGGAGGACTCTTAGGTCCTTAGGAATATATTGACGGTCCATGAATTATTTGTATCTATTCTCCAGGTCTCAAAAACTCATTGTCCATAAATTCTTCAAGATTAAACACTTTTTCTTAGAATCACTTTGAACATTGAGTCACATTGATTTGCTAGGGTGCTAGTAGGGATTGTAAGTTGGTTCTTTCAAGGAGATTGATTGGGCTTAATCAAAGCTCCAAAGTGAAGTGAATAATCTCATTCCACCTCCAAAGGTCTTGGGGGTCTTTCTAACCGTTCTTGAAGTCGAAGGGAATTCGTTTACCGGACGTAATATCGAAGACTTGAGTGAAGAGTTTGAAGGGTTGCACGGGTAATCAAGGATTCGAAGATTTAAGGAGCACCAAATTCAAAGGTTATTTGAAGTTTGGTGGAGTGTTTACATAGAGGTTGAAGAATTTGTTTAATTTCAAGGAACTCTTGTAAACACATTTGTATTTAACATTGTTACTATTAGTGAATGACCTTGGTGAAGACATACTTCATCAAGAAGAGTAGACGTAGCTCTAGCGAGGACGAGAAAGAGCGGACTACTATAAAAATATCAGTGTTATCTCTCTTCCCTATCCTCTTTACTTTCGATTATTGCATATGTTAATTGAATAATTGTTAGTATAGTAGCTTGTATTGATCTAAGGTGTTTTTCTTCAAAAGTTAACCTAATTCGTTGAATTAGATTTTAATAATTTGTTTAGATCAATTGAGTTCAATTTCTATTCAATTCTTCAATTCCATATGTATTGTGTTTTCAATTGATAGCTTGATATATTTTCATTTAGGTTTGGTTTTGAAATTGTCTAAGTTTTGCAAATTGTTCATGGCATATTAAGATTTGTATTGTAATAAGATTTGTATTGTGAATCACTCAATTCTACATTGAATCTTATTAAAGCACATAGTTTTATCTTTTTGCTTATTGCGTGTTTCTAATCGGGGGTGGAGCCACACACAAAGTTGTGTGGACTCTTCCTGCACTAAATTTTCAATATTTTCTTAATACTATTGATAGTTTTAATCTAATAAAAAATGATGATAGGTGCTAATAGATTTAATCTAATGAAAAATGATGATAGATGGCTTATCATCGACATAACTAATGAGTATTATTTCTCTGTATGAAACGATTTAATCTCCTATATGAAGAGCTTAAGGAAGTTAATGTCACTTCCTCTATTTTCTTTCTTTTTATTTAATATATTTTAATTTTAATTAATATCAATATTAGCAAGTAAGCAGTGGGATTGGTCCCCTCAGATTTGTCGATTATTGGATCGAATACCGAGTTTTCAAATAAATAAATAAATAAATAAATATTAGCAAGGTGATAGCTAGCGCAGCTATATCATACAAATTTCCAACTCAACGTAAAATTGGGAGGGAGACTACGAAATCGTAAAGATGATAAATTTAGAGGCCAAAATTGCTATAAAATTTTTTGGAGGACAAAGTCAGACAATTAACAAATTTGTGTTGTTAAAAGGGCAACTAAACCTAGTTACTTATACAAAGAGAGGGATTTTTTTTTTTTTTTGTACAAAGAGATAGATTTCCACAACAAAAAAAAGGAGTAGCCTAGTGACTAGAAATATAAGGTGAATAAGTTGGGTGTCTGAGGTTTGAATCCCAGCCCCAGCATATATTATGCATTGTCCATATAAGCTGAACTAAACTCACGGAAAATATATATGTGTTTTTATTGAGATTGAAAATGAGAATATTATTTAATATTTTAAAAATGAAAAATGCTAAATGACACGACAAATATTTTCGTGCTACACACACGAATGTGGTATCTTCACTTGGTGGACCTATCGAACATGTTTTTCTCTATTTCTATGTTGTGTTTTCATCTTCATATCCTCCTTTTATATTTTCAATCGATATTGAGACCTCCTTTTATAACTGTTCAAGTAATTAACTTAGCTAGCCATGCACTTCCTGCAATGGTACTTCCACCCTCTCCCCTTTGTTGTGCTTTTGCCGTTTTTGTGTGATTTTGCCGTTGTTTTTGTTTATTTCCAATTTTTTGTAATATCGTACTAACATTGGAAATAAAAAATAAATAGCACAAAAACGGAAATCAACAAAAACAACGGCAAAATCACAAAAAATTGAAAATATGTGAAAATCACTTGTAGATTATCAATCATGTTTTGGGCCAAAATAAATATTGTGTCATATATATATTTCTTTCATAATAAAAAATAAATAATATCCATATTATAAAAAAATCAAATCCGAAGCTAAAGAAAAATCGTATCAATACACAAAATTAAACAAATAAATTATAATATCGTATGAATCAAAATAAATAAAACATCGGAATCTTATATATATATTTTGCCTATATAAACAAACCTTGTGTTCTAAATCTTTCATTACTCATATGCCAAACTTCTTCAAACCATGGCTGCTACACTTTTCCTTGCAATTCTCTCATTCCCATTACTCCTTTCACTTCCATTATCAACTGCTCACCTTCAAAATTATAAAGGTATTAACTCAACTAGAGCCCTAGATTCCCTTCTTCAAGATCATGCTTTCAAAGCATTCTCCTTTAGGTCTAAAACAGGAGTACCTTACGATGCCGATGTACCTAATAACCTAACCGGGATAAAAGTTTCAGCAGTGAGACTTAGAAGTGGTAGTTTGAGAACAAGAGGTGTTCAAAGATACAAAGAATTTCAGATCCCGCCCGGTGTTATTGAGCAGCCTTATGTAGAGAGGCTTGTTTTGGTTTACCATAACTTAGCCAATTGGTCTGAGAAATTTTATCCTTTACCATTAGGTTATTCATATTTGGCTCCTGTTTTGGGTCTCTTGACCTATAGGGGTGACAATTTGAATGCATCTGAATTGCCAGTGTTGGATATAAGAGTTTCTGAATATAAACCGATTTTGATAAAGTTTCCTGATGTAAAATCAGCACCATATGGTTCAGTTCCTATGAGTGTTTATTTTGATCTACATGGTTCAGTGACGTTTGATATTCTACTATCTGGTAATGTGTGTTCAACAGTGCAACAAGGACACTTCTCAATTGTTGTTGCTGATGCTATTGGGAAGAAGAAGAACTCCAATGTGTGGATGATTGTTGCATGGTCCTTGTTTGGTGGATGCATACTTTTGATCTTATTAAGTATTGTATTGTTCGTTAGATTGAGAAGGATGAAGAAGATTCAAGAATTGGAATTGGAATCTGATAACAATGAAGCCCTACGGATAACACATGTTGCAGGAACAATATTACCAGTAGCAGGGGCAATTCGTACAACTACAGGGATGCCTATAGAAGATGTTGTTTAAATTCTTTAGATTTTGGAAAGCCTATTGTTGAACTAATTTAATTTTTTTGCTTCATATGACTATTGTTAGAAATTTAGTTGAATATGATTCAATTGGTATTTTATTTTATTTCAGTTGGTATGTTTCAATTGATATATTTTTTTTTTAAGGAATTGATATGTTTTATTTATATGAATTGGTGACTCTTCCGCTATAACACATTAATTCAAAGTATTCACTACCCTTCCAAACACACTCTTGATGATTTGTAAGGAACTTCTAATGGTGTTAATTTATTTATTTTATAAGCAAGGAGAGATGACAGACGTCAAGAGGCAACATCGACATCCCAACTAGATTGGCACCCCGAGTAGCCTGCATCCTATGCCGCCAAACTCTAAAGATTTTATTAAAAAAGGGGGAAAAATAATTACAAAGGAGGGGGACTAGGCCATCCTCAAAGAAAGAAAAATAAAACAGAAAGCAAAAAACAAAAAACAAAAACTCCCCAAAAACAAACTATGGAAATCTGTAGCACGGGTTTTGGTAGGCTGCTTCTGTAAGACTTGTTGTAATTTTAATTTTTGTTTCTACTTCCTTGTTAGAACCGGTCTGAAGTCTTCAACAGCTGATCTCTCATCATATTGATGCACCCGTTCCCACAAATCTAAACCATGTTGAATAAGTTTGCTGGGATAGACTTCTTGTTGTTGAATTTCGACGCCACATGTTCATCCTAATTATGCGATACATTAATATTAACATCTTCCTGCACAACCTCTTCAGTCCCTTCAAGTGATATCACGACAACCTCATGGGACATTACAAAATTATCAATGGAACGAGCAACCATGGGGGATTGGTTGGGAATAGAATGCACGTCAACGTGCTCAACCAAATTCTCTGTTTGAACCTGTGGCGATTCCACAGATACCTTATGCACATCATTGTGCTCAACAGTTGATGAATGTGGTAAATGCTCATGGTCCCCCTTGGAACTCTCCACCAGCTCCCGGGACGCGAATGATTATGTTCCACATCATCCGAGAACGTCACAATAGCTAATGGAATGGTGTTAATGAACTATTACAAGAATTATCAAGCAATTAGGCTCAAGTTATAGATATAGATATATATTATACCAACCAAACAATCGATAATTCAAACACCAATTCATAGATACATTTGTTCTTCAAACAATCGATAATTCAAACATAAATATATGTTCTTTTGCTTCTTTACCAAATTATATTTTCTATGCTACAAAGCAAATTCATAGAAAAATATGGTAACTTCTACTAACACGTAACACGCATGTTTGCCAAGTGCTCGAGGTTGATATATAATTGTCTTCAAAATTGCATAGTCATCAAGGGTGGACTTTAATTTCATTGCGCGCATCATCGAGTGATAACTGCTCATGTTGTTAACAAGCTTGGTTGTTGTATAGGGCATGTTACTTTAATTTATGTATTAAGTCCACAAGTCTTCTCATGCACCTTGCATGCACTTGATTGCTCTCTTATATTTTTCTATATAGTTAAAAATGTAAATAATTTTCCCGTGCAACAAGTATTTTATAATAACTAATATTGAAGATTAAAAAATAAATTAAATATTTGATTGTTGTTATTAGAATTTTTTCCTATATTTGATAAATTTAGTATCATATCATAATTGTACAACTCAAATAAATTTGATTCTTGTTATTAGAATTTTTTTCCTATATTTGATAAATTTAGTATCATATCGTAATTGTACAACTCAAATAGTAAAAGACCACATTTACATTTGATATTATAAAGTACAGTTGAAAAATCGATCAAAATTACACAAATGAAAAATTTGACGGCCAAAATCGTTCATTAAAGACTAGGATTCATTGAAAGATTTGATGGACAGAGGTGATTTTTGGTATAGAGTGTTGGTGGCGTATATGGTGAGGAGGCAGGGAGGTTGGCGGTTGGGGCCGGAGTGGTTCTTCTTGGTGGAGGGAGATAGCGAAGATTAGGGATGGAGGAGTGGGAGACGAAGGGGGCTGGTTTGGCGAGAGGGTGTCAAAAGTCCTAGGTGATGGAAAAAACACTTTCTTTTGGTGTGACAATTGGTTAGGGGATGTACCCTTATGTAGGAGGTTTAGTCGTTTGTTTGATTTGGCGAGAAATAAGTTAATTTTAGTGGCTGACATGTTTGTGTTAGGTTGGGAGGAAGGGGGTGAGGCGTGGTGTTGGAGGAGAAGGTTGTGGACGTGGGAAGAAGAGATGTTGGAGGAGTGTAGGCAATTACTCTATGGTTTTACTGTGTAGGCTAATATTATTGATAGGTGGCAGTGGGATCCAGATATTCATGATGGATACAATGTGCGAAGTGCCTATCAGATTCTGACAGCTCCAGTTACTACCACATTTGATGCAACTAGAGAACTTGTTTGGCTTAAGCAGGTTCCTTTGAAGGTGTCCATTGTAGCTTGGCGTTTGCTAAAAGACAGGTTGCCGACCAGAAGCAACCTTCATAGGCGCGACATTCTTATGCTCGAGGGAGTTACATGTGTTTCAGGGTGCGGTGATGAGGAGTTATCGTCCCATCTGTTTCTTCATTGCGGTGTTTTTGGGTCGTTATGGCAGCATATCAGGTCTTGGATAGGAGTGTCTGGTGTAGACCCTCTAAATATAAATGATCACTTCTTCCAATTTATCCATTATACAGGTTTTTTAAAGGCCTCGCCGATCGTTCCACCAACTACTTTGGCTTCTTTGTGTGTGGGTGATATGGGGAGAACGTAATAACAAGATTTTCAACAACATAGAAACGCCTATTGTTCAACTTTTAGATAAACTTAAATTTCATTATTTGTGGTGGCTAAAAGATAAAAACACTATGTTTGTGTATGTCACTCAGAGACGGTGGTCGGACCCTTTACTGTGCTTGGGTCTCGACTGACCTTATTCTTGTATATACCTTGTATGACGCTTTGTTGATTGGGGTGTTCTCTTTGATACATCTTGTACTGATGAGTATACACCGCCATTGTTAATATATTCCATTTTGATCTCCTCAAAAAAAAGGATTCAAAATCATACATTTTAGAATTAGGGGGTTAAAAGCGTAACCAAATGAAATATTTTTCTACAATATATTTTTTTCCTTAAATTTGGAATAAAATATGTCTACTATATCTATAATATATATACTATATATAAAGAAAATTACTCCTTTCAGCACTTTTGGGTTGGATTTTTCTTTCCAAAAATACTCTTAATTTTCAATATAAATAACACATATAACAAATAGATAAGAATAAATTTAAATATTAAAATAAAAGTGTAACAAACATAAATATCCATTTTTTCCTTTATCATTTAAAAGTGTAACAAACTATATGAGTGTATTTATACTTAATTTTTTCGTTATCCCAATTATACCCTTAAACAACAACTTTTACTATAATAAAGGTTTTTTTTTTTTTTTTAAAAAATAATAAA
>Ga0315913_1003628_pt1 | contig 18564 bp, 9 predicted proteins | sample MpolsnodulesMG_FD_207736 | JGI IMG/M metagenome (GOLD analysis project Ga0315913, IMG submission 207736) | Medicago polymorpha root nodule microbial communities from Los Angeles, California, United States - small nodules | ecosystem: Host-associated > Plants > Roots > Nodule | place: USA... | reverse complement strand
AGTGTCATTTCAAAGAAAGTAATTTAATCAAGTGCGATTAATATTTTTTATCTTAAAAATAAATAATTTTCAAAAGTGTTCTTGATGAGAATAAAATGCTCCCTCAATTCACTTTTATTTATTTTCTTCATGAGAATATATAAAAGGCTCTCTCTATTACTTTTATGTAAATAAAATTCCCCATATTTTAATTTTTGGTTTTTAGGTTTAGGCTTAAGCTTAAATAACTAAATAAATTAATTAATTATACACCAAAAATAGATAAATTATTTCTTGTAAAAAAAAAGATAAACTATTTATCATATTATTTAAATATGTATATGCGGGCTGCGGGGCTGGGAAGTATAGTACCCTAATCCCTACCCACACCCATTTAATTTTGCGGGTAATACTAGGATCCAAACTCGGATCCAAGAAAGCGGAGTTTTATCCAACCCATTGTGGGTATTTTTTGCGGGTACCCATCAGACCTGAGTCCAATTGTCATCCCTTAAGGAATATTCATATCTATTTTTTTAAATTGAAAAAGTGAAAAAAACTATTGTTGTTATTAATTAATTAAAGTGACACTGTCCCTGTGAGCTTAGTTTAGTTAGTAGGGTTATTGCATAATTTATGCAGGAGCAAGAGTTCGAACCCCTAATACTCCACTTCTCCACGTTTAAATTGTGTGAGCAACTATGCTATTTGACAAAAAAAAAGTGACACCTATGAAGCACAACAAATACAAACATCGAACACGACACAAACATTGACACACCGAAACAACTAATAATTTGAGAAAATTAAATAATTCAGTGTAATTTTATGTGTTCATGTCGTGTCAGACACCGAGACACACCTAATCCAAAAAATATATATGCTTCATAAATGACACCGATGACCACTTTACCAATGTCCCGAGCGAATTTGAACTTCGTCCCTTGAGGTTGCATAAGCCGATAACAAGTAGTGAAAGAGTGTTTCTGTCTTCTTCAAGTTGAGAATTTTACAATCTATATACAATAGAAATTCAGCCCTAGATTGCATGTTGCATCAATTTATATTCAGCCCCAAGAAAATTTTAGTGTTGTTGCATCAAGCTTGGAGACTGGAGACCTAGTATTAGCCGATGGAGCGAAATTATTATCAAATTTAAAATGCTTAGTTTAACCTCTGTCATGTTAGATCAGGTGTACGGTGTTCCTGGTAAAAACACTGGGGAGGGGACTAATGTGTATACCAAGAATCATTGAATTGTTAGGTTCTTCGACCAGAACAAATACAGTTTATCACTTTAGACAGTCTTGTGACCAATTTACCGATTAAGAATCAAAATATGTTCATATATAGCTATTGAAAGTATACACATTTTCCTTGGCTGCAGGTTTTTTGCAATAACTTTCCATATCTGATTGTTGTCTCACTCTAATGTTACTGCTTTTGGAATTTGTGAATGTCCTATGGCTGGATCATGCCTTTTATGAATCCGTTTTTTGATGTGAAATGATAGATTTTTTGAACTATATATCCTTCCAATAAACCTTCTTGTGAGATCTCAATTTATGAAGTACGAATATGCCTACACGGTGGGGAAAACCATCATCAAAAGAAACCAAGAAGAAAACATGTAAGGAAAGTATTATTGACACATTGCATCGAAAATTTGCATGGAGAGGTGTAAAAGTTTTGCTGAAAGGCCTCATGCTCAACCCCTTCCACTTCCTGGTCTGCACCCTTCAAGTTTAGGTCGAGTTGATTCTAAAATTAGTATATCAGTGAAATCGAGACTGGAAAACCCTCCAAGCCGTCGTTATTTCTTCCACTTCCAAAACCTTCCTGCATACGTTGTGGGCCAACTCCTGCAGATTTGGATGGAGATATGGTCAATGATTCGGTGTTCAGTGATTGCTCTGCTGATAGTGACGAGCCAGGAGACTCACGCAACTTTAGTCCTCTGGCAACTGACTTGGAAACTGGTTCAAGAACTGCTGCCGGCAGTCCTTCCAGGTTGCCTCCTCAACCCATAACATGCATGCCTTAATTATTTGTGATTGATTGCATTAGAAATATGTGTCTTTTGTACATCACTCAAAAGTTTCCCTATTTCTGAAGCTTGGTGCTCAAGGATCAATTTGAAAGAAGTAAAAAAAATGGCAAACATTCTTAGTAATCACACACCTTCTACTTCACCAAAATGGAGGCCATTACGCCACCATGTTCCAAATCTTCAAGTTCCACCCTCATGGTGTTTTCTATAGTGGTCCCAACAGTTCCTTGTCAAGTCCATCAAGAAGTCATTGAGGGCATTTGGTACTGATCAGGTGTTCAACTCTGCTTTTTGGGCTGGAAAGCCATATCCAGAGGTCAATTTCGTCGGATCTGGCCACTGCTCTAGTCCAGGTTCTGGTCACAATTCCGGGCATAATTCAGTGGGAGGGGACATGTTAGGACCATTATTTTGGCAACCAAGTAGGGGTAGCCCTGAGTATTCTCCAATACCTAGTCCTAGAATGACTAGCCTTGGTCCAAGCTCAATAATTCAGAGTGGAGCAGTCACACCTGTTCATCCTAGAGCAGGGGGAACACCAACTGAATCACAGACAGGACGGGTTGACGATGGAAAACAACAAAGTCTTTGTTTGCTCCTCCCTCCTTTAACATTTACCAATACCTCGCGATTCTCTCAATCTAATTCTGCAGCAACATCTCCATCTATGCCGAGAAGTCCAGCTAGAGAAGATAGTCCATCGAGCTCTGGGTCACGTTGGAAAAAAGGAAAGCTACTTGGAAGGTGCACCTTTGGACACGTCTATATTGGCTTCAATAGGTATGTACTCTGGATAAAATGTAAACATTTCATCATTTTTTGACTGACTAATTTCTATATATGCATCTTAACAATACTTATGTGGTTAAAAATGTTTGTTTCTTAGTCAAAGTGGTGAAATGCGTGCAATGAAGACTAGAATTTTATGTCAAGTTTATGTATACACACGGAGTTCAGTTAGGCTCAAGACTTTTGTTATTTCAAGAGTTTAGTATAATTTATTTTAGAAGTGATATAAATCTTGTTTCTTTTTTCTTAGCATGAAGTATCTTCCAAACATGAGGTCACAGCAAGTTTTCCTTGCATCACTCATATATACACACAAAAATGCATGTAAGGTTGTTGACATTGTATCTTTTCTGTCACAGTTTCAAGTAACACCATAACAATTTAAACTGACGTATAAAAGTTTTCATTCTTACATTCTTAATATTATAGTTGAAATAATATTTATTGAACATGTTGATCAGGATAATTGTTGGAAAAAAATAAACTTTTGGTGATATAATTTTTATTTATTTATTTAGTTTTCTCTATAACAATTAGAAGATGTGGCCATTCTGATAAGTGTACATGTAGTTTGGGCTGATCTGCAATGAAATTTCATTGTCAGCAGCAGCTTTTTTTTAAGAGTCGGATTATTTTTGAGAAAAAAAGCACCAATAAAAATAGGGTTGAATATGTTTTTGAATAAAATTTTGCAAAAAAGTTTAAAATATTATAAAAATCTCTCCAAAAAAAATTAGAATTTTTTAATAAAACATGAATTAAATATGAATTTTTGCGGTAAAAAATTAATATTTAATTCATGTTTTTGTTAAAATATTCTAAATTTTTTTTGAAGAGATTTTTACAATATTCTACGTAATTCTGCACAATTTCATTGAAAAATACAAAAGCTACACATAATTTGTTTTAAAAATAGAGATAAAAAATAGTGATTGAAAATTCTACCAAGACTAAAAGTCAAAGGAAACTTTTAAAAAAAAGTAAAATAAAAAGTTTATATATTTTCAGAGATAAAAAAGATATTTAACCCATACTCCTACAACTAAAGTTTGACCAAAGATGATTTATGATCCGAAGTAGAACCACACCACATAACTAACAAGGCATATTCCTTACATTCTCAAAATTGGTATAACTCTCAAGTCTCATCCAACCACATGGACCAAAAACTCACCTTTCACCAATATCATCATACTCACCTTATTCCAACCTATCATCACCATCCTTAACTCTACATCATCAATGTCACTTACAGGAGCTGCTGTTTGAGCTCCAACAATGTCTTTAACACCTGTTTTCTCATGTGGGCCATTGTTAAACCTTCCCACAACCAATCTCAGAGGTTGTAGAACAAAACCTGTCACTGTTAGACTGTTTAGTTCTTTAGCTTTCCCTCAAAGGTTGTTTGCAAATGGGAGGAATACAAATGCACACGTTTCTCACCTCTTCAGGTAACTAACTAACTTCTCATTTATATTATATGTTGATGCATTTGATTGTTTTTTAGATACAAAATGTGATTTTTGTTATTGTTGAGTTGCACATGTATAAATGTTTATAAGTGGAGGTTCTCCCTCACCTTAATATAGGCTTGAGTTATATAACATACCTAAATTCTAAGATGGTATCAAAGTTACATATGAAGCACATACAATCCTCAAATTCGACGTGTCCTGTGTCATGTCCGACCTGTGTCATGTCCGACACCGACACATATAATTACACTGAATTATGTGATTTTTTTAAATTATTAGCAGTGTCGGTGTGTCAGTGTCCGTATCCGTGCTTCATATTAGACTCCGCTATGCTGCAAAGGCTAGTGTTGGGCGTAGGGCAGTAGGGGTGTATTGAGTCTCACATTGACATGATAGGCATAGGGGCATGTTTACGTGCAGGAGTGTACTTTTTAAGCTGATTTTGTGGGGTCGAATTAGACCCCAGTTAAACTATGAGATTTTTCATGTTGGTTAGAACATAGTTATTACAACTTTTTCTCCTCCAAATGTTGTGGTAGATATTAGCTTATTGATTCCTGATCTGTCCGGTGGTGATCAGATAGAGGCAGCGGTCTCTTGCAGCGTTCCAGCACGGTGGCGGAGTAGTCTTCATGGTGAAGCGAAATGTACCTGTGAGTACGTTGGGACTCCAACGCGCAAGTCAGTGAGAGAAACAAGGTTGAATATGTCTAAGTGTGTGTGTAAATGAATCGTACCTTGAGGGTGACGCTGAGTCACCCTTATATAGGCCTTATATAGGCGAGAGAGCCGCTAACGGCTTCTGTGAAATGCGGCGCCTCATCAGGGAGCCGTTGGAGGCCACATGTACGGTGTATGAAAAGTGAGGGTGTGTTCCAGGACACGGTGATCCACACCGGAACTAGTGTGCTCCCTCAGGACGTTGTGCTTCATTCTGAGGAGTAAGTCCACATGACTTTATGGGATTGGACGTTCTAGCCGGTCCAGACCAATTCCAAATATGAGTACTAATCTAATCTATGGTTACACATTTCAGAGATGTTATTCAAATCAATTACAAACTCTGACTTGGGATGTTTGAGATATATATGAGTTTTAAGTTTTGTATTAGCTCATTGAAATTTGTTTTCCTCTCTATGTTTTATAAAAACTTAAAAGTTTGAAATTCTAGGACATATGTTTGAGGTATGTTTGGCCTATGTTGCATCTGTGAAAGAAGTGAGTTTGTTTATATGACATATCCCCTTCAGAATGAAGTTTTGGATTTTGGCCCTCTTAGTAATTTCCTTGTTATTCAGCTTCCCTTTCTTTGTTAGTTGATTCTATTGTGTTCGGCATAATGAAGTCACCTTTGCATTACAGAAGCAGAATTAAATGCTCTAAACATGAGGGTGAGGAAAATTACGAGGCGTTAAAATCTAAGGATATATCAGATACACAAGATAGAATTGAGGTGCAAACAAATGGTAAAGAGGGACATAACAAGACAGAGATCCCGTTCCTAGCTATGATTGCAATTGCGTTAGGCATAGCCGCATTAGCTACAATAGCATCCATTCGCCAACAGCCTATCCTAGGATCACCGTCCGGTCTGCAGATTCTGTCAGAAGGTTCTTCATCTTCAGCAATTGCTCCTGTTGCTGCTGGTTTCACTTTCAAAGTTTTTGGATTCAGTGTTATAATTCCGCAATGTGCACCAGGGTACCCCTTCTTCCTCTTCTATTGCTTTCTGTGTCATTTGTTTCAACAGGTTGGCAGCTACACTTAAGTTGTTCTTAAAGTTACATCATTTTTATTTGTGGTTGAGCTACTTCTTACTAGTTATGGAAAATCTCTTCATTGTATTGCTGTATATTTGCGTGTTCTTGTAGATTAGGATTTTGCGTTTTTGTTTACCATGTCTTCCACTTGTAATTCATCCATGCATCGAGAACTAGCAGTTAGAGACCAAACACGCCAAAGTTGAAGTAACATAACAACTATTTCTTATAATAATGGACAAAGAGGTTAAGTTTACTTCTTGACAAGAATAAAATATCTCTTGCTACAAGACTGTTTTGTTGTTAACTCATAGGCATTTTACTGTTATAGCGACAAAGGATACATGTAAAAAATAAGCCTATTATGGCATTATGGTAGTATGCATAGTTCTTCATATCGCAGTTAAGAGTATTTAAACTTTCTTGTAAGTTAACGCGTTCTATCATGTATCTGAATTCCCTGCAGATGGATCTACTTCTGGTTGCTTATGGCTGCAGGTTGCGGACTTTTCATCAGTGAAGAGGCTTTAAATATTTGGGTCTGTGCTTTTCACTGGTACTTCTGTTTTACATCCTCATGTGTTTGCTTGTTTTTCCCGTTGAATTGAAAACACCTTTGCTTTTAAGATATTTATTAGGTTGGTACGTCAATAGCAAGGCTTCTGTCGCTCGACGGAACATGGCAGTCGTTTGCTGAATCTTTCTCAAGGAATGCTCCGTACATCATATCAACCGTTCTATGGGTTTACTGGTAATTAGCAACTCTATCAAACATTTATTTACATCTTTTATACACATTGTTTTATATTCAACCAAAAAAACTACTGATTGTTTCAGGGGAGTTTGCATTAGTGACATGATACCCTTTTACTTGGGGAAGCTTTTCAGACAGTCTGGTGCATCTGCTGATGTTACTTCAAGGGTAAGTTGTCCATAACACTTCTTTCTGAACCTGAATCAGTTTAGTTCAGATTTATACATTGGAAATTGAATCCAACTAGGATGGCCTGTTTATATCGGCTTATTTTCATTTATCTAATGACATAAACACTTCTAAGACTGTTTGAGAGAGCTTATGGAAACAGCCTATGACATGTCGATAAGCTCTTTAGGATAGCTTATGAAAATAATATGACTTATGTTATCTTTTGTTATAGAAACAGCTTAAACATGAGAATTTATATAATAAGCGCTTGGTTAATTAAGCTGTTTATCCAAACACGGTCTAATACTTAAAATTGTGTGATTTTCTTTCAATTAATTGATTTGATGTTTTCATTTTATTCACGAATATTTTTGGTGGTGTCAACAGTTAGGCATTGGCAAAGAGAAGGCTATAGAAATCACAGACGTTGTACAAAAGTATGGCAATCTTATTGGTTTTGGTAAGCTCATAGCGCTTTTCATTTGTCTGTTAAACCTGCCCATGTCTTTATGTATAAGTTTACAGTCTTGTGTGTCAAATTGTACTTAAATATTTTGTTATTTATGATGTTCTTGTCATTGAATTTGCAGTTGAACGATTCTCTCTTGGAGTGAGAAACCCTACAGCTTTCCTTGCAGGAGCTTTGGTTAGTGATTGATAGATTTCCCTTTTATATTTGATAAAGTTAGATGGAAAGAAAAAGTAAAAGAAAACACATTAATAAGGACTCCTTTAATGTGGCTTGTGAATAATACATTGAAAATAGAATATAGATACAACATTAAGTTTTACTTTCACAAGAAAATTTATGCTAAATTAATCATTAGCTGGACACCAAGATGAGTATATCTATCCCAAAGTAAAATTGCTTATAATTAACTTGATCATGGTGATGATTTTGCATGCTAATTTTGTTTAAAAAAAGACTTGGCCCTTTTATATGGATAATAATTGTTTTTCAACAAGTGCAGGGTATTTCTCCGCAGTTGTTTTTTGCAGGGGTCTGTTGTGGGGGTCTGTTCACACTTTCCATTCAGGTGAATTTGAAACACGAATCATCACAAGAACGACATTTTATTCTTAATTTTAATCTTTCTATATACAAGAAGTAAGCAAGTTTCTAAATGTGGTGACTAACATAACTTTTCCTTTTTATAATATATGATCAGCTTGGAATAGGATTCCTTTTGAGGGAACGGCCGATATTTGCTCTTGCTACTGTCGCAACCGTAATGGTAATAATAATGTGAATTTGAACAGTAAAATTCTTGTTTAGTCAAAGATGTAACTAAACATTCCCTTTTTTATTTTATACAGGGAATTTGGACAATTTTTCCATATGCTGTGGCTGCTTCAACTGCTTTATTCTTTTACGTCAGAAGGAAGTACTTATCTTAGTCCTTGAATGCCATATTGATTCTAAGTTGATTCAGAATATTGATTCTAAGTTGATTCAGAGTATTCAGAATATTGATTCTAAGTTGTATATGCAGATAAGTGACATATTCATCCATTTATTGAACTTTTTCAATCTTATCAGTCAGGTCAACCAATTTCTGTTATAGGTAATGATCAATTACTATGGCTGATTAGCCATATATACGAGTCTAGGGTTCAGCATTTAAGATTCTTTTGTAAATGAAGAATGACTTATTAATAAGTCCTTTGTGGTACTTGAATGTATTAAATAAAAATTGGCTTGTTTAATTTTCTTGTGGATAAACTGCAAATTCTTATGAGCTTAATGACAGAAACCCTTGTTTATGATGATCTCTACTGCACACAGCATGCATTTTAAAAGATGACATGTCTTATCCGTGTTGCCGCAATGTGCTTATTGCGTTGGACATATTACAAAAACAGATAGTAAAGCATATGTAATTTTTTCTGTTCAGAATAAATACTCATTTATAGACTATGGCACAATTTAGAAGCTATGTAAAATAATTTACTAACTTTCTATTCAGATTTTGATTAGATCTCTCCCTCTCCTTGCTCTCTCTGCTGTGAGAAGAATCAAACTTCTTTGGCATTATAAATCAATTTTCATTTTGACAAGACTCGAGAAATCTGAGTTGAATATCATAAGCTTCTTTAAGCTCTGCTAATACTTCAGCAATAGGCGGCCTCTGTGATGCATCCCTTTCCACTGACTTCACAGCAATGAATGTCGCCTTCTTCATGCTTTCTAGATCAAAAGTTCCTTGTATGCTTTCATCGACAACTTCAAATGCACCCGCCTGCAAATAGGGTTTGGCCTGCAGTAGGAAAGTTTGAAACAGTGACATAAATTCCTAAATTTTGTATACTATAGTCGCAGTGCACAAGTCATAAATGTGAAAAGAGAGAGGAAAAACAACACTGGAAATTGTAGACATTTATGAAATATAACCAAACAAGTTAAGGAAAGAAACACACTTAGTTTGGGTGTAAAATTGGAATAAAATAACCTTTGTTACATTGAAAAATACACATTTCTGTCAAGAAATTATTTTCTTTGCTAAAACAACACTTATTGTGAGATGGAAGTTATTGTCTTTCCTATGGAATATGAGCTTTATGAAACACGGATACGGACACGGACACGAAACAGACACTGACACACCGACACCGCTAATAATTTGAGAAAATCGCATAATTCAGTGTAATTATATGTGTCGATGTCGTGTTGGTGTTGGACACAACACATGTCCGACACTAAGACACGCCTAATCCGAGGAGTGTCCGTGCTTCATGCTATGAGGAAAAAATGACAAGTTATAGCATTGTAGAAACAATTGAAGGGACTTTAGGTTACCCATAAAACCAAATTGAATGAATCAGGAGTCCCAGAGTGAATCAATGGCTCTCTTCCACAAATGAGTTCCAAAAGAACAACTCCAAAACTATATACATCACTTTTCTCAGTAAGCTGTTGAGTGGAATAATACCTATACACAGAAAATTGACATGATAAATATGATACAAGGGTTTAAGGAAACTATAACAATTTGATTAATTTCAATAACATACTCTGGATCTAGATAGCCAGCAGTTCCCTTGACAACAGTGGTGACATGAGTTGCATCTGCTTTGGTTACCTGCTTAGAGAGGCCAAAATCACAGACCTTGGCATTCAAATCCATGTCCAAGAGGATGTTACTACACTTGACATCGCGGTGTATGATTCTTGGTTCACTTCCATTATGTAAATAATCCAATCCTTGACAAAATGGAGAGTGAGTTTAAGACGTAGTTTATACCAGTAGATAGGCTTAAATAAACCAATCCAAACAGACCCTTAAAGCAGTACCTTTTGCTGCATCGACAGCAATTTTCAACCTTCGAATCCAGCTTAAGGGATTTTTATGGCTGTTTGCACCTAAAAAAAGAGAGAATAAAATGTCATTATTAAACAGAAAACTTTGCTGAAGCAAAAGGGTATGATTATGAACTAGCAAGTATTTGTGTTCAAGAATACAGTACCATAGAGGTGATCAGCTAGGGATCCACCAGGCAAGTATTCGTAAACCAATATCTGATGCTTTGCTTCATGACAGAATCCTTCCAAAGACACAAGATTTTGATGACGGATTTTCGACAAGAGATGAATCTAGGAGCAACATAAGATAGAAAAGGAAACATTAGGGGAAACCAGATGGAATGCGAAAATATAATTTTATGACAGCCATTCATAAATATGTAAAATAGTGAGAAAATCATGTGCAAACATAGATTCTGAAAATCATGTGCATCATTAGTGATAAATGCAAGAGGAATTTAGTTGATGAACCTCATTGATAAAGGAATCAACCCCAAGTTGGGATTTATCGAACCGAACTTTGACAGCAACTGATTTTCCATTTGGAAGCTTTCCAAGGTAAACAGATCCAAAACCTCCTCTTCCAATGATTTCCTTAAAATTGCTAGTAGCTACTTTGATTTCTTTGTAGGTAAAAACTTTTTCTGCACCCCAGTTCCTCATATCAGTTTCTTCCCCTAAGTCAAAAAATAGTACCCCCTTAACACATGAAAGAAGTGCTAATTATATAAAGATGATGTCAAAGAATACATACTAGTTGTGTGTGCGGCTCGATATCTTATTTTAGAATTGTATATATATACTGAAATACATATCAGGAAAATGGTAAGTGTAGCTCCTCCAACTGTGCCTAGTATTATTACTAGATGGTTTTGTCCATGGTGCTTCCTTTTGGGAATTATAATCAATTGTGGTGCCACAACTGGAGGATCGGATGATGCATCATCGCACGTGGTTGTGGAAAAAGTAAGACACAAATTTCCAGATGTTCTGCAAAAGATCAAGATATTAATATGCATACTTTTTAGGTTGTGGATCCTCTCCTGTTACTAGATGGTTCCGGCAGGAGAGATAAAGCACAATAAACAAAATAGTAAAATTATTTTATTTGCCGTGTTTTTCTCTCATGCCGGGACCATCCTGTAACCGAGAGGAATCCAACTATACTTTGTAAGGATACCTATGCGCCACTTCCATACCTGATCTCTATAGTGTCTTTGTTCAAAGACTCTGGAAGTGGTCCTTGTAGTTTGTTGTTTTCTAGATTCCTGCAGAATCAAAGATATTGTTATAACTTATATGAGAAGTAAAAGAAAACAAAACAGAAAATTAAATGAAAACTATATATGAAAAGAAAAAAGGATTTCAATCTTTGAACTAAATTTGTGTAGCTCACTTACAGTAAGTGGAGGTCTTCTAACTCTCCCAAGTTATCTGGCACTACTCCTCGGAGACTATTATCTCGCAAGTCTCTTCATGTAAGGCAAAAAGAAGGTATAAAAAAGCGATAGATTAATATAACTTTTGGAATCCATGTTCTGGCTTATTTGAAGTTCTAATTTTGTTTTTGTGGAGACTCACAAAATTTGAAGACTAATCAAGTTCTCCAGCTCTTCACCAAAGGATGTCAGCTGATTGAAACTAAGGTTCCTACAAGTTTGAGAAGTCATTATCAATCTTGTATTAGAAAGTAAGACCTAAGTTCAAGGTGTTGTGCTTTTTGAAGCATTACAGTTTTGCAAGGCTTTGCAAGCTACCCAAATTCTGGATTTCACCAGCAAGTGATGTGTTGTGCAAATCCCTGATAAATGATTGAGGCCAATTAACAATGTAAGAAAGAATCTGAGAATTGCATATATTATTTATGTTCAAATAGTAGAAAGAAAATTACAATGTTTTAAGGTCCAACAAGTCACCAAATGTAGGACTAATTGATCTCAAATTTATGTCTGAGAGAGCCCTGAAAAAATTCCATTACTATTAGATCTTTGTTTCAAGGATTGTGTAAAAGTACATAACTCTACTTTGTTCTCTAAAGATAAAGGTTTCTCTACATTACTGCTCAAATGATGTCACCAAATTAGTCCCTCAATGATACAACATAGTCACCATATGTATCCTTTTCTGTCACCACTTTAGTCCTCTATAACGATTAATATAATGATGCTTTAGAAATTTGAGGGACTAAATTAGTTAGTGAGAAAATCTTCTGAGTACTGATATGGTGATATGCTACTCTCTTTAGGGATTGATATGGTAACCAAAAGTTTTGGATAAATAGCGCGATGAGAACTTAATCTTAAAAGAACGTAAGGAGTGAACACACAATGATATAACTAAGTTTCCTTCACAATCTATGTGATCCCATGGGAAAGGAGAGCATGGATCATCTTGCCATCCTAGATCCAAGCCAGTGGACTGCTGAATAACCTGCATTGCTGAAACTGGAATTCAAAGTTGAGCAAACAGTGAGTATAAAACAAACAATAGTTAGACCCTGTTTGGATCATCAACTTAATTAAGCACTTATGTATAAGCTATTTTTATAACAAAGATAAAATATAGTCAGATTCTTTTCATACAAGCTATTAGTTGTTTTCACAAGTTATCCTAGAGATCTTATGGAAATAATCTGAAATACAGCTTATGAACATATCATAAGCTGTTTCCATAAGCTCTCCTGAACAGTCTCGCAAGTGCTTATGCTAGTCCGTAAGTTCGAAAAAGCTAATCTAAACAGGCCCTAACTAAAAATGAAAACAAAGTGCATATTCAAAAGATAAGGTGATGAGGCACCTGTTGTTGAGGAGGCTTCAGGTGGAATATCAACCATATTATATACCTCAAATGCATTGATCTGAGGGTAAAAGTTGATACTTCTCAGTGTTATATTCAAGCTGCTGATCCTCTTTCGTGTAACATATAAAGCACTGATTTCTGATCTTTTTATCGTATAGTTTGACTTTACAAGATCTCCATTTATGAATACGTCAAATGTAGGGAAAACAGGAAGAATTCCAGCAAAATAGAGGATAATATAGTAGTCCCCTAACCCCTCAAGAGGTAGGTTATACGCCATTATATTTCGTCGTGCCAAGACTCTTCCAGTTTGAAGAACAGCAGCTGGTAGTTTCTCTAAAATATTGGATTGATTGAAGCTATTCTTGATCTTAAACCCACTTGTAGCATGAAAAGGTATGAAACTTCTATCACTGTTCCATATTCTGTCATATGGATCCATAGGGTACCTGTTTTTTAGAAACTAAACCATGTTATCAAATCGAAATTCAAATCGTGACCTGGAAGACTTATTTTCTGAATTGTGAGTAGAATCCTCTTACGAATCGTAAGATACATTACCAATAAAAATATGACATTTTAAAGTAAAAACAAGTGACAGCTATTATAAGTTGATATATCATATAGGAACCTTGAAATAGTTGAAGATTTAAGTCATAAATCAAATGACAAAAGAAAAGTGTCTGACTTTGAAATGTTGACAAAAAAAATTGTCTGATATATATTATACTAAATTTAGGTAATGATTCATTACATTGAAGTTAGATTCATCATAGTGAATCGGAATTCATCACAATGAATCAGGATTCAACATGATATTGTTCAAAATAGTTGCACACTAGAGATTCATAGTGATTGGATTCGGTTTTGCATCGAAACGAGATAAAACTCAAATGCATATTAGATACTGATAACCATCAGCAAAACCATGAATGTTCGTATCCTTAAATATTCACAAACAATTGCATAATTAGAAATCAATGCTATGGTTCTTACCTTATAGAATCATTGATGTGTCCACAATCAATTCTATAACTCATCCTAAGTAATTTATTAGGAAAATCTTCCTTGCCCTTCGTGTAGGAACCTTTAGGAAGAGGTCTAATTTCAAGTAAAGAAATTATAGGAGAACCACCACTTGGAATTGAATTCAAACAGAATGCAAGTGTATCCTTATTGACTTCCCATAGAAACTCTTCTATCCATGGATCATTTTTACCTAGATTTATCTTAGCTGCAATAGCTGTCCCAAGAGAAACATAGAAAATAGGTGGTTTTCCAAGTCCATCATAGTTCTTGTACACAAATTTTGCTCTAACAAGAATCAAACTAGTGGCATTGTTCATTGGTATCCGATAGCATGCACGATGTTTGGAATGAGGGAAGAACCGAGCCGAGACATTTGTTGACAAGGAACCATCATTGTAATTGATGGTGGCTGTCTTTCCTGTGGTTATGTAAGGAGTGTCCGAGGACCATGAAATGTTTGATGAATCATCGAAGCTTGTTGTTCCACCACATGATAGACTCATGAAACCTGTTTCATGAAATTCAATTAGAAAATAGTGAAAACTACTATGAAGTTGACCTTGAAAAGTGAAGATTATAATGTATACTTCTGGACAAAAATACGGCGTTTGTACTGAATACACTTCTGGAGGCATTTTAGAAAATTTGGAGGATGGACAAAGATTGTTCTATAAGTTAAGATTGAATAATGAAAAACATTCTAAGAAAAATGTCATTATCTTATAAAGTTGTACAAGACATACCATCTTGTTTAGAGAAAGCAATAACCATGAAGCTATGAAGAAGAAAGAAGATAGTCCATGAATCACTTGAATCCATGAATTGTGATGCATACTATAAAATCCAAATGTTGTGTTTATCTTTTACAGAATCAAAGGAAGAAAAGTGTGTATAAATAAAAGTAGTGTGACTAGTGTCATAGTTGTGTGTAATAATGAGAAAGAACAAATGCTACATTATATGAAAGAAACATGATAAAGCTTTAAGGAAGGGAAAAGAACACTAAGTGTAAATTCAGGAAAGTGTCTTGGTTTGGTAGAGTGACCAAGTTGTTGAGCATAGAGATGGAGAAAGGAAAAGTGCATAGTTGAGGTTATGATGATTAAAGGATTGTAGAGTCATTGACGATGAGAAAGTTATTATATTGTTTTAATTTGTTTCTTTAATGTAATTATTAACTAGATTTTCCTAGTACTTCTAGTGCAGCGTTCCTTTTGGAAACATTGAGAAAAAAAACAACTTCCATTATAAAAAAAAACATTAATTTTTAATATAAATGTAGGCGTTCCGAAGGAGTAGCCTAATGATTTGGGTTAAAACATTGAAAGAGTTGTACGTAGAAGGATATACATATTTAAAGGAGAGATCAAATTACAATGGGTAACATTTGATTAGGGTTACACTACTCATCAAGTTTTATCCGACACATATTTTATCAAACTCATGGTAAAAAAGTTGTTTAAGATTTTTGATACAAATTAAAAATCATGTAGTTAATGCATCTTGATACAAAAATATCCTTTTTTTCATAAATTATTTTACCAATTCATATTTTCAAAGCAAACAGTATACATCTCTAAAACAATTTAAAGTTATAATTGAAAACAAATATAAATTATATTTTTGGTCTATAAAAGAAGGATAAACCATTACTTTTGAATTTTGAAGGCTACCTAATCTTCAAATTCAATGCTTAGAGTTCAAGTCTTGATTAACATAAGTGGTACTTGATCGGGTTAAAGCATGCATATAGAAAATAGGCCCTTCATATCAAAGTAACTTCTGATCAAAGCACAATTAATGCATCGGCCCTTCATATTAACATAGAGAATAGGGAAAATTATTTTAAAAGTTTGACCCAGATTAGTAATTAATTTATTTTTCTTTACATAATTGGTCTTTTATACTACATTTATACTTTTAGCTTTAAGTTAAACTCTCTTCTTGCCCTTTTTAATATCTCACCCTAAGAATATATATATATATATATATATATATTTAACAATTTCTCTAACATTTACTCTCTTTAACATTTTCTCTAACGTTCACTATCTTGTTGAATGAAATTCATGTGGTCTCACCAGTTTATGTGAAACCCATTTTTAAAGTTTGATATCGACATGGATTTCATCCAATAAAAGAATGATTGCTAGGGAGTATTAATTCAGAGCACTCATCTTGAATAAGATTTTCGGATTTAAAAATTTAGATTCAAATAAAAAGAAGCGGTTGGAGAAAGAAAAAGGAAGAATATGAGTATATGACATGAACATATGAGTTATCCCAATATTAAATCCATCATATTTAGTACGTTAGCTTTTGTTATACTCAACCTTAGCATGTACGACTATTAAAATTTTAAAATCTATATCTAATCAATGCATGGTAGGATTGTGAAATATGTTTTAGCTTAGAGTGAAAAAATTCATTACGATATATAATTATTAATCTACTGAATTATTGTGACAAGTCGCTTAGTTAATTTTGTTATGATTTTGAAACAAATTGATAGACTGATTGTAGTTTAAACAAGACAAAGTGATTACAAATTAGACTCTAAGTGAAATCATCAATATCATAATTAAGCAGGATGGAGGTTGTTTAAATGAAATGATTTCTATTTTTATAAGAAAAGGGACGGTTGACTGTGGCTGAGGATTAGTTTTGCGCTCGAGGTGGTTGGTGACGGAGAGTACTCATCATTGTATAGAAAAAAGTGTTGAAAAGTGGATGTTAGATAATGTATTGCTAACATTTATCACTATAAAATTGATTTTGGAGTTGGAGCGATTACATGACTATAAAGAGCTCTCAAAACTAGACTCCAATTAAGTCATGGTAAAACTATATGAGAGGTGACCAGACCTGGTCTCAAATAAAAATAAATGAACAAAAATATAAACAAAAGAAAATATCAAACGAAATTGATGTATACGGTTAAAAATTTGAACCACATACATCAACTTTGTTTGTAAATGATTGTTATTTTCTTTTTAAAAAAGTAAGATTGTCGTTTGAAACATATTTAATATAATTTTTTTATGGACGTATTATGTTTTCAATATACAATTAAATCTTGAGACTATAACTCAGTTTGTAGTGACATCATATTATATATATACCGAGTTCGGGTTTGAACTCCGGGTTCACCTTAAATGCATATTTCTAATCATTGGATTATTTGATAAAAAAAGATACAATTAATTTATTTTTCCAGATTATTATTGTGTTTTTTTTTTTGAGGAAGAGATTATTATTGTGTATAAATTACTCTCAATTCTCAATTCATTATAGTTCACTATGTGTTTATGACAATTATTTACTCTTAAAAGTTAATTACAAAAAATTATAAAAACATAAGAGTCATTATTTTTTAATATACCCTAAAAAATGTTAAGCAATAGTCTTTTCTATTCCCTTAAAAAAAGTCAATTTTGTTATACCAAAAAGAAAAAAATTGTCGTAATTTTAAAAGGGAGGGAAAGAGCATAATATAATAATAGAGTAAAAGGCTGCAGAAACACGTAAAACATAGAACAAAGGTTTGGTTCAATGCACATCAACGTGTTCATTTCTGAACCAAAACTCTTTAGGCCCCATCACTCTTTCAAAGACAATGTTTCATGATGAAAACATTTCAACACAACCCAACATTGCAAGTGCATTAACACGTTACATACACACATTTCTTTTTTGTTACTTGAAATTTCTTTGAGGTATCACAAACAAGAGAATCATAGAAAACAAAAGATGTCTCTTTCAAGAGCCAAAGATGCTGAGATGAAGGAAGCTGCAACAACAGGAGCACCTTCATCTTCATCTTCTTCATGGAATAGGCTACCTCCTATGCCTCCTCATAGATTTGGTAAGTGTCATTTTCAATTTTTTTTTATTATTTTATTTTATGCTAAAGTTTTTTTATGACTCATATTTTATCCTCAAGTTAAGGTTTTTTATTTTATTTTATTTTAATTTTGACATAATCCTAAGTCAAGAGTCTAACAATATTTTATTAAAAATATATGATAAACTAATCCAAAGTCCAAACTTACAAGATTCTTCATAAAGTTTGTCAAAACAAAAAAATATTAAGTATTTTTTTTAAGAAGAATATTAAGTATATTGTTGGATTCCGATCATTTAAAAACAACTTGTTTCATGAAAAGTAGAGGTATATATATGATATACTTTGGTGCATATTAAGGGGCCCTTATAATATACACACGCATATAGTAAATTGGTCTGACATTCTAGCCGTTAAAGTTTTATTTAACAATTATACTTTCATAGCATCATTCTTTTAGATACGATTGAATGTATGCGTAAACCGTTTTTACATCAACAATTTGATAAATTTAGATTATATCCGAAATATCACATCACGGAGTTTATCCACATTCATGTGATCGATACATCGATAATAATTAGATCGAGATTGAGCGGTCTAGATTTCAAAC
>Ga0315913_1003626_pt1 | contig 18567 bp, 12 predicted proteins | sample MpolsnodulesMG_FD_207736 | JGI IMG/M metagenome (GOLD analysis project Ga0315913, IMG submission 207736) | Medicago polymorpha root nodule microbial communities from Los Angeles, California, United States - small nodules | ecosystem: Host-associated > Plants > Roots > Nodule | place: USA... | reverse complement strand
TTGTATATGCAACTTCTGGAATGAACGGAGGGGTATGCAAAGAGTTCTTGATGTTATATTTATATCACCTCGGAGCTTTGCTATCTATATGTTATCTTTAAACAACTATATTCCTTGTCAATCGAGTGTTAAATCTATAACTACTATTTGATTTATGGCTGGTGCAGAGGGGTTTTGTTGAAGTTGAAATAATGAATTTTTGGAAGAACAAAAAAAGTTGAAGATGATGAAGATTGATGAAGGTTGTATGAAGGCGAAGATGAGAGAAAAAGATGAAGAAAAGTAAAATAAACCGGGTGTTGGTGATACACAGTTAGATCTGATAGACCTCATTTATCCAACGGTCTCCTTTTTTGGGGTTAAAATGAATAAAATAGGACCAAATTGAATGATGGAAAGAAGATAAAGGACCAATTTGAAACGTTTAATAGTTAGAGGACCAAATTGAAAACTGAAAATAAGTTAAGAGATCAAATGATGTATTAAGCCTATTAAATATATACTATTTTAATAAGTGTAATTTCAGCCTAAATTGTGTATTTGGCTGAACATGAACTTGGCATTTCTTGTTCTCAAGTCCTAACAATTTCCAGGAAAAAGTAAGAAAGAAAGCCTCTTTTCTACCCACTACACTACGCGTTGAATCCTCTTACACTCTTGCTCTTGCATGCATATATTGCTGTGCACAGCACCAAAAGCATTGTTTGGAAGCAAGTGGGTCAACACGTAGGAACTCTTGTTTTGTAAGACTTTGACAAACTAGGGAACCCGTCTCAGCAAGTGGTGCGTATTTATGTCTCTAAAAACATTTTCACCTTAATTTAATTGTGATCGGTACTATAAACTCATGAAAAAATATATTTGTGGTTACTATAGAATTTGTTTGGACTTTGTCAGAAGTGTTACATTACTTTGTTGGTAATATTAACCGGTGCCCCAAGGCACTTGTTAAGAAATTAAATGTAGTAAATATTACATTGAAATTTGTGCTGTCAACCCTTCAAAAACATAAAAATGTTATTTTCATTATAAACTTTTTTTTTTAGCTTCTTTAATTAGTGTCTCGAGGGTACTGGTTAACATGACACTACTTTATTTAAGATTTTTAAACTATTAAATGCATGAATATACTTGTATATCATCATCTTTGAATTAGTTTTTGCTATAAAATTCAAACTCATATAATAATAGAGATATACAAATAGTCTCTATGATTAGCCACAAAAATACATTATTTATTTCTTTTAGAAGACAAATGGAGAACATCGGAGGCAACGAAAAACTGCTGCTGGGTTCAACGCACATTTTGACCCCCTCCTCCTTGCGCGGAAACGGCATTAAGTACGGTCATAAAATACATTTTTTTTTTCTTAGATGAAGTAGTTATTTACCGAAATTAAACTCATTCATAATTATGAGGTCACGGCGTCTAACTTTGCAATTTTGACTGTCACTTGAGTTAGAATTTATTTTATTTAAGGAGATAAAATGATTTTTGAATTCTTTTGAAATGTTTAATATATACTTCATCCGTCTCACAATAATTGTCTCTTTACCATTTTTTTCTTTTTCTCAAAATAATTGTCACTTTAGAATACCAATGCAACATTTATTATTATTTTTCCATTATTATACCCTTATTTATTGAATTTTATCCAACTTAACTACTCCACTAACTACAATTAATAAGGGTATTTTAGTAAACGATATTAATTTTACCATTGAAATCAACATAATCAATCATTTTCTTAGTAATCATTCACAAACTTTAAGCGACTATAATTTAGGAGTACTGTAATTGTTTCCTTCCATCTGTAAGTATGTCACATCGTATTTCGATGTATTGTTTATTTTGGATCCTTGTGTGAACTCTTGCAGTTTGGTACATTATAAAAACGCTTTGTTTGATTGATGATTGTATGTGTTGTATATAAACTAGGCTTAATAGCAGTTTTAACCCTCTAACTTTCTCAAAGTTGCGATTTTGACTCATAAAAAAAAACTACAAAATCACCCCCTAAGTTTTGCACTTGTGGCAGTTTTGGCCCCAAGACCAATTTTGACTTGATCTACGCTGATGTGGCACCCTAAGGGAGGTGCCACGTGTTATTTGCACCTGTGGCAGTTTTGGCCCCAAGGCCAATTTTGACTCGATCTACGCTGACGTGGCACCCTAAGGGAGGTGCCACGTGTTATTTTTTTTATATTTTTTTTTGGCTTTAAGTGGCCAAAACTGCTACAGTTGCAAAACTTAGGGGACGATTTTGTAGTTTTTTTCTTAAGGGGCCAAAATCGCAACTTCGTGAAAGTTAGGGGACAAAAACTGCTATTAAACCTATAAACCATCATTTGCCTCAATTCCTAATCAATATACAACTTTAAGATTTACTGTAACGGTAATTGATTTTGATTGCACGTTTATTTTTTCACATTAGTAAAAATGTATTTGCTTAAATATGCAAATTGTTCATACGAATATGAGTTTTGGTTTTTAACCTTATAATTTTTACTTTTTTTTGTAGTTCTTGCAAATATATCGCTTTTGTTTTTTTTGTCCTTATTATTTTGTTTTAGTCCACGTAACATTCACTCATGTTGAAGTAAGTTTCAATAATATATAAAATATTTAACTAATTGATTTAGTTCAAATAATTAATGAACTTCATCAAAAAATAAATCGTTCAAAAGAATATAAATTTGATTTTTTTGTTAGAAATTCTTGATCAAATTTTATTTACCTTTCAACCAAATTGAAGTTCATTCTCAAAACCAAAAAAGTAGCAATGTAATTATCCTACTTTACTAAAAATTCAGCACACTTATTTTAATTTTAGTCAAGATAACATAACACACCTTATGGTTGCCATCAAATTCAACAAATTCTAGGACCACATACTATACCATATTCCAACCGAATCCATTTATGGCTAATAAAGCCACTTTTCTCTTTATCAAGAAAATAAAAAAAATCCACCCTGTTTTATTTTTTAAAATAACAAAGTTGAATTAATGCAAATAGCATAATAATTTCATATATAATCAAATTTAGATTCAGTCAAGCCAGCCAGCTTACTATTTCTGTTCCAAACAACGTTTCTCATTTCTTTCTTGTTTTCTTTCTTTTTTCTTGTTTTCTTGTGTTCTGTTTCTCTCTTCTCTTCTGCTATCACAGAGAGAAGAGAGATAATAACAATTAACAAGAACAAAAATGGAAAATTCATCACTGTGGCAAGGTGCGATTCTTGGTGGAATTCTCTTCTGGCTTCTTTCTTCTTCATACCTCAATCTCACTCTCGAACTTCGATCTTTCCTTCAACCTTTCGTCACTCACTATGTTCAATCCGGAACCCCAATTCTCCTCCAGATCCAGGTAACAAAAAACAGAGCACCCCATAATTTCATTCTCTTAAAAATCTCATCTTTTTTATGTTCTTGTTGTAAATGCTGATTTTTTTTGTTTGAATTTTTGGGTTATGCAGAGTTACAGGGCTGGATATCTTGATGCTCTTTTTTCTGGGTTGTCTTGTGTTGTTTCTGTGCCATTTTACACTGCTTTTATACCTATGTTATTCTGGGTATGTATAATTTGATGATATTATACAAAATTTTGATTAAAAAACTGTATATTTATTGGAATTTGGCTTCTGTGTAGAGTGGTCATGGTCAATTGGCTAGGCAGATGACGTTGTTAATGGCGTTTTGTGATTATATAGGGAACTGTATAAAGGTGTGTATGCTTGTTTTGAATCAGAATTTGATTCAACACTTTGTTTAGTTGTTACAAGTTGTTGTATTTGATGTTTGTGGACTCAACGTGTTTGTTGTTTTGTCACACTAAAGGATGTGGTTTCAGCACCAAGACCTGCATCCCCACCTGTGAGGAGAGTAACTGCTACAAAAGATGAGGAAGAGAATGCTTTGGAATATGGATTGCCTTCTTCTCACACACTTAATACAGTTTGCTTATCTGGGTAATTCATTTTTATGCTTGTGAATTATCTTATTTAACTCTTTAGACATATAGGCTCATAAATAGTTTTCCGTAAGTGAATAACGACAAATTTATTTTAATTGAAAAGTTTCCATGGACCTAAGCCTAGGCATTTCAGATATTTGTTATTCTAATAATTTTGTTAGAGTTTAGAGTGAGCGAGTTTTGTGTTGTGTTCTTAAAGCTGCTTGCTTATAGTGGGGTTGTTAGTTATACTCTGACCAAATAATTGATTAGGTGTGCATGCCTTACAATTCAAGTTACATGATTTAGCTTCATATTTCTTATCTATTTTCTGGGCTAACTAAGAAGGATTGGAAAAATTAAATAAGTAAAAACATGGTAATGTATTTGCTATCATATATTTCATGTTTCTCCGATCATCAGCTTAAATTGATTAGAAATGAGACAGATGAAACATTTGCTTTCAATTCTCTGTGTTTATCATTAATATATGTTTTTCCTTGGAATGGATGTTTATCAGCTACCTTTTGCACTATGTCCTGACTCATACTCAAATTCAAGGTGCCTATATTACTTACTTTGGAGTTTCCCTTGCTTGCTTGTTTGTGGCCCTTGTTGGTTTAGGTAGGCTTTTTTATTACTTCTAATCTGTTAGTGGATTCCTACTTTTTGGCCTATCGCAAAACAGAACAATGAAAATTGTTTGTTGTTTTTTGTAGGAAGAATTTATCTTGGTATGCACAGTTTGATTGATGTTGTTGCTGGCCTATTTATTGGACTCGGAATCCTTGGACTTTGGCTTACAGTTGATGAATACATAGACAGTTTCGTGGTCTCAGGGAAAAACGGTATTCCTCAAAATGAATATTTCAGCACATGCTGCTCGCTCGTGCTCATATTGTAGAAATTGAATTAGATCATATTTGTTACTAATTTCTCAAGGTTTTCAGAAATTTTGTTACTAATCTCAACGGATTGTTTTTCCTTGTATCTAACTTATCTTAATGTGTTCTGGTTGCAGTTACAACTTTTTGGGCTGCTTTGAGCTTCCTACTGCTCTTTGCTTATCCAACTCCTGAACTTCCAACTCCAAGTTTTGAGTTTCACACTGCTTTCAATGGTGTTGCATTGGGAATTGTAAGTAATTTATCCTCTTTTAATGTTATGGAAGTGCATTTCATCTTACTTCTTTTTATCATGAATGAATATACTCTAGTTTATATAATCTCGTAATTGTATACGGTTATACATACTGAGTGGAACAGAATTTTGTAATGTAGCACTTGAGTAGAGTCATAGACAAAAAGAGGACATTTGGAACTATGTTAATGTAGTGTCGCTAAATAGCACTTATAACGGCTTTATTCCGTGAAGGAATCTGAACAAATTGCTGTTGTTTTACAAAACACTATTTAGTAGTACAAAATGTCGTCAAACAACGGCTATAGTGGCGCTATAGCTCTGTAGTTAGCGAATTTTGAACAAACTGCTATTTCCGCGATTGACAACACTGCTTTAATGAACTATAACTGACAAGCTCTAGATTACTTAAGCATTGGCTGCTCCAGATCAGACTTGAAATTCTGAACGTTTCTAGGGCTTGAGCTGCATCTGACTAGTTTTGAACAGTGACGTTTGAGGTGAATGTGCTGCATGTAAATTCATGCAGCGCAGCTGTAAAGTGAACACATCAAATGCCTGGCGACAAACTATAGAGCATTAAAGATCCATATTAATCTTGAGCATGTTAGTTACAATTTGATATGCTTGAGGATAAATGTTAAGCAAGTGTTGTCAAATAGCGATGCTATAGTGCTATAGCATACCGGATTTTGATGAATCCTCTACAAAAACCACAATGCTATCCTAGTTTTGCTATTAGGGCAATAACAGCCACTGTTCAAGTGTCTGCAAATGCTAGCTGATGTAGTGAGTAGTGACTAGCGACAATAGCGTCTAGCTTAATTAGTCTCAGGTTGTTTGTCATGTCAATTCACAACAATAAGCCCATCAAGTCACTCCACTGAATATTTGTCAATTCACAACAATAAGCCCATCAAGTCACTCCACTGAATATTTGTCAATTCACAAATATTTCCTGAGCATTTTTGTTACTTGTACTGTATATGTAATTTATTTGCAAATGTTCTTCAGGTTTCTGGGGTACAGCAAACATACCATCAGTTTCACCACAGCACTGTTCCTCGTTTGTTCTCTTCAGAACTTACAGTGCCTGTATTCATGGGAAGAATGCTCTTGGGAATACCTACGATTCTAATCGTGAAATTCTGCAGTAAGACTCTTGCAAAATGGACAATTCCCGTGGTAGCAAACACATTGGGCGTCCCAATAAAATCAACCACCTATATCCCCACATTGAATGGGGCTAAGACTGGAGAAAAGTCAAAGGCTTTCGATGTTGATACCGGAATTAGATTTCTCCAATATGCAGGTCTTGCATGGTCTGTGGTCGACCTAGTGCCATCTATTTTTTCATACACGAACCTGTGATGTGCAGATTTACCTCTATTTTATTTAATTTTTGTACAGAGGGGTACATATAATGTATCATACAAGAACACTAGATCATTTCCACCCAGTGAAATTTCATCTCGACAAGAATTCACCGAAGGCTGGTTTTGTTTTTACAAGTAGGTTTAACATAATCCATCGAAGATGTTCTTCAATCTTCACGCACCAGACGAAATAAGCAACAAACAAGTAGCCTTCGATTGGAATTAACCATCCTATGTTTATATGTTTAAATTTGCATATTTTTATTCTTCACGCAAGGATTTTTCCAATTCAAAATCAAACACTAATAGAGAGCAACCAGAATTATATTGTCAAAGTACGTGTATCAATGATGTTTGTATACAAATAGATAATATTATTTTATTTTTTGTTTTTCATAAGTTACTTTCACAAAAGATATTCAATTTCAATCATGGTGAAAAATAAATGTGACAACTCTTCCAACATCGTCCAGTTGTCCAAACTTGTCTCGACACGTGGATAGGTGTTGCGCCAATTAGAGAGTTTATCATGTGTTTATAGAAACATGACTGATTGCAGTTTAAAAGAGTCAAAATCCATATTTACCGCATGAGAATGCAAGTTAAACAACTGAACGTGAGTCAACAACGAAAAATAGAGGATTTGCATGCAGTGACAAACAATAACTAACTTTAGATTAAACATGAATAACTTTAGATAATAATTCTTAAATAAACACGATATTATCATGTAACTTTCACTAAAAATTGAGATAACGTATCATAAGTATCCGTGAGTTAAAAAATCTTGTCATGGTGCCTAAAGCCTTGGAAAAAAAGCATACAAAAAAGCATACAAAAAATATCCACATTTTGCTGGAATAGTATACTTCCTTGTGGAGTCATAATCTTGTGTAATAGATCAAAGCAACCTTCGGACGACAACCACGTTATCAATGGATATAGTGACACCACCTTTTGTTCCTGTTTCAACAAAACAATGTTGTGCACATGTCTAAGAAAATTGCTCTTTAGGCAGCCTGGTTTGTTCTCATACATCTCAAAATTACTCTTTTACTCTCACCAGCAATTAATTATCATTCGTTATTTCGCGTTCTCATACATGTTTGTAAGTGATACATCCATATTCAGGTGATTTTCTTGTAACTTTATCATAAATCACACGCCCTTCCTTAATTTCTCCATGCTCTTGATATGCCTGAAAGAAAAAAAAAAATCAATATTAATAAGCAATCACATACATGATGACAAACTAAACACACTCAATAATGAATACAACCACAACACACAAAGTTTGTGAATTGGTTTTCCTGAACAAACCACGAAGGATAGTTAAGTATCATAAGGAGAACGACAATTAACTACCATTCACACCGATGAACTGCAGTTAACTATCGTTAGATGTAAAAAGGTAATTTTGGGATGTTTGAAAGCAAATCAAACTATTTAAAGAGCAATTTTTAAATTCTAAAACTTCACCCTTGTAATTCGAAAGAACAGATTAAAGAGGTATTCTAAGACTATACCTGGTTATAGTTAGATTGTTTCTTTTTCCACCCTAATAGTTTCTCACGCGTTATACGGATTTTGGATTTTAAAATCCGAATTAGGTGCGAGAGTAGATATTTTAAAGACAAGTCAGTCCATATGTTAGGTCTGACTTATCTTTAAAATACATACTTGTTCTTCATCATATAGTGTCACTAGCTATATTTCTTTTTTTTTTTTTTGAAGGACACTAGCTATATTTCTTAATTCGTGTAAAATTGTGAAAATGACATATTTTAGAAGGAGAATTAACTATTTTCTTTAATGAAAAATAAATCAATAGTTGATTATAATAATTTAGTAAAATAACTTCATCTAATTCTTTTAATTAATGCATTTTTAATATGTGTGTAAAATCTTGAAGAGTAGAGTATATAATTTGTTAGTGATATATAATTTGAGATGGATGGGGAAGTAATTTACTACTCTACACTGTACTCAGTCCCATAGTGACTCAGTTTTGATGTTCTCACAATTTTGCTCAACCCTAACTCTAACTCTAACTCTAACTCCAATCGAAGAAGAAGATGATGATGATGAACAAATTCAAAAATGCAATGCTTCCATGTCAGAATCTCCAATTTCAATCTCGCGGTATAGCAAAAGTACGTTTAAAATGGGTGAAAAATCGAAGCATTGATCACATAATCGACAAAGAAACCGATCTAAAAGCCGCTTCACTTCTCAAAGATGCTATCAAACGTTCCTCCACCTCTTTCCTCACCGCCAAAACCTTCTCCGATTGGCAAAAGCTTCTCGGCTTAACCGTCCCCGTTCTCCGTTTCATCCGCAGGTATCCTACTCTCTTCCATGAATTCCCTCACCCTCGTTGGAACTCTCTACCTTGTTTCCGTTTAACTGATACCGCGCAGTTGTTAGATTCTCAAGAACAATCGATTTATGCTGTTCACGAAAATGACATTGTTGAAAGATTTTCTAAGGTACTTATGATGATGAAATCCAGGACTGTCCCGATTCAGTCTCTTTATCCTCTTAAATTTGATTTAGGTTTACCTGATTCGTTTGAGAAAACTCTAATTCCTAAATATCCTGAGAAATTTCAGTTTGTTAAGGCGAGTAATGGTGTTTCCGCGATTCGCCTTGTGGATTGGTGCCATGAATTTGCGGTTTCTGCTCTGCAGAAGAGTAATGAGTGTGAGAGTGAAAATGCGTGTGATCAGTATAGAGATTTTAAGAGAGGTAAAACTGCTTTGGTTTATCCGATGAGGTTTCCGAGGGGTTATGGTGGGCAGAAAAAGGTTAGGTTTTGGATGGATGAGTTTCAGAAATTGCCTTATATTTCGCCGTATGCTGATAGTTCTAAGATTGATCCTAAAAGTGATTTGATGGAGAAGCGCGTTGTTGGGGTTTTGCATGAGTTTTTGAGTTTGTGTTTGCATAAGAAAACCAAGAGGAATTACTTGAGAAGTTTGAGAGAGGAGTTGAATCTTCCTCATAAGTTTACTAGGATTTTTACTAGATATCCTGGGATATTTTATCTTTCGTTAAAGTGTAAAACAACTACGGTTACTCTTAGAGAAGGGTATGCAAGGGGGAAATTGGTGGATCCGCATCCTCTTGCTCGCCATAGAGATAAGTTTTACCATGTGATGAGGACGGGGCTTCTTTATCGTGGCGATGGATCCTTGAAACTTGGGGAAGATGCTTCTTTGATGCTTGATTCTGTGGAGAACGATGAAATGGGAGATGGAGATTCTGAGGAAGAGGTTGAAACAAGCGATGAATTCTGTGAGGGTGAAGTTTCGGATTCGGATGATAGTGAATGAGGTTTTGTTTTCAATAATACGGAATTGTACTTTGTATTCATATTCAGACAAGTAATATGGTGATTACTTTGAAGAAATTATTTGCTCTCCACTTACCTGGTTAGTTGCTAGCTCTATTCCAAACTTGCAAGTAATTTTTCATTTGATGGCTCTGTTATTAAGGATCAAATTGTAACAATCACGTATTGGATATGTTATTTGATTTGTCTTGCTAGAAACCGTGAAACATTCTTATAGTTTTCATTTTATACTTTCCTTTTTACTATTATACTGCTATGGTGCATTTGGGTCTGCTTCTTCTAATTATTATTATGGACATTAAAAAATTGAGGTCTGAAATCATTGATCAACTTACTGAAAGTACAGTTTGTGGAGTGAAAATCTCACTCTCTATTCTAAAATTCTAAATAGGTAGGAAAATTTTGAGTATAGATTAGGGAAAGCTTGATAATGATTTGCAAGTGTTTGTGAGCTTTATGTTGTTGATAAATAATTGAATGTGAGTTTTGACAAAATTTTGTACTCTGATGTCTGTTCTGCATTGTTATACCAATTCACATATGTTGAATGATTGGCTACACTGTTACTATGAAATAATTAGTTTGTTTTCAGCAAATATTCCCAGTAGTCCCACCAATTCGGGATATCAATCTTCTTTAAAGTGGGAGTAAATATTCATGTTACTGTTGATCTTTTTTTTCTTGACGTTATCGATCAGGAAAATACCGCACAGCTTGAAATTTTTGTCTCAGGTTGGTGAATAGTCCCTAATGCAATGTTTTGGTTTTCTTTTATTTTCAGTTCAGAATTGAGAATTAAAGAAAAAGTAAATTGAAAGTTGCCCTGTTTTTAATGTTTTGTGCTTCTTAAGTTTGAATAGTAATTTGAGTCAAAAAAGTTTGAATGGTAGCTAAGAATGGGAATACAGGAATTGTGATTATATGAGTAATTAATGGTTAATTGATAGTAACGAGCTACCCCTCAGTTCCATAATATATGACTTGTTAGAAAATTTCAAACCAATTAATAAAATGAATAATGTTATGTCGATGTAATTACATCGTTGAATATTTCTTACTGCATGTATATCAGATAGAGTCGACAATTACGATGATGAATATCTTACTGCATGTGTATTTATAAGTATGATATATATTGGAGGTTGTACCACGATAGAATCGAAGAAGATCATTGAGAGATTTGTAATCGTTCATGTCTGGACTGTATGAAGTTGTTTGATCCATATGGCCATGATCAAGTCAGTGTATGAAGATTTTCGTTGTTGTTGTATGTTATGGTTTCAAAGGGTTTTTTGTTGGCTGCTAACTGACCAGCCTTCATTTGTATAGTGTGCTGGGACCAGCTTTTTTTGTGAATTGTGATACAAAGTGGGCACCGATGGGTCCAACATATTTTTGAGGTACTTACGACATGTAAGCAAGCATCTGGCTGTGGGAGAGGAATAGGTGAGCTGGTGGAGTATCAAACCTAACAGCATCGTTGGCCCCGCAGATGCGGATCAAATACTGTCGTCTGTTTATTTCTGGGTGCTGGTGTTTGTTCGCAATTGTATTCACTCTATACTCTTGGGTAATTGTATATTGTCCAGTATTCACTCTATACTTACCTTCAATTTTTTTTATTACTGTTTTGAGGGTTATAGGCTAATTTTTGTAAATATTCGAAGTTTTGAGGAATAAGGAAACTGAGTGTAATAAAGCAAACCTCTATGGATTTTTATTTTCATATAGTTAAATGAGAATTATATGCTTTCTGTTATAAAGGCATAGTCTGTCTAAGGTTAGGATGTTATGATCACCTTATTTTTATGCTTTCTGTTTTTCTTGGTCTCTCTGATTATGACTTATTTTTAGATACATTACAAGTCTCTTGGATAGAAAAACAAATTGTACATGTATACTAACAAAGAAAAGAAAGATGAAATTCTGAACCTGCAATCAGTGTACAACGGAATTGTTAGTTTGTTACTCCCTTAAAATGTGTGTATCGTACGTGCACATCTTCAATCACTTGTAAGCTTAGTTTCAATTAATTTCTAGCACATAGAAGATTTGCAACTGTGATAGACGTTAGCTCCTAACTTACAAAGAAAGGTTGTATGCGACTCTTGAATAAAACACAAACCAGTTTAAATTAGCATTTAACACATGATTTTTGCAGCTGAGATAAGTTTTAGTCTATAATAATTTATGAGTCGTGAATTTAAAGGTGTTTTGGATCAGTTAAATGAGATGGAGTATAAAAAACAAACTTGAGGTGTTAAGTTATTTCAAAACATTTCTTTTCTGTACGTGTTTAAAAAATATATCCAAACTAACCCATAGTTTTTATTTTTATTTTTATAAATGATCATGTGATTTGAGTCAATAGCTAGTCCTTGAAGATCAGGACTGTTGATGAAAAGTGGGAACCAAAATAGCCTGCAAAAATCTCCTCTGAACTTTTATGGTTTTTTATTGTTATTTTTGCAGCTTGGTTTATGCAGGATTGTAGGTTGTTTTGCTCTAATTGATTTAGCTTCCTTTTGCTACCCCTTGTTTGATTATATGTCTAATTCCTTTGCATATTTCCTATGTACCTTGTTTGACAAAATGATAGGTTGACGAGTTCTGGAATAGTCTCATCAATTTCTTACTTATTTCCTTTTAATTGGGTATTTGGTGTACAACATATTGTCTCTACATCATTGAAGATCTTGACTTAATTTTTTCTTCCTTTTTTCGTGATCATGTACTTGTCTACTAAAATGGAAATTACATGCTTGTTTGATTTATCTATTAGGCGCTGAGCTATTGGCTGCTTGAGAAGATCATGGCGGGGGATACTTAAGCTAGAGGAATTTGTGATGTAGAAGTTTTGCCACGAGTTAAAAAATCAAGTCATTGTACCTAAAGCCTCGAAAGCGAGATATAAAACATGATTTGAAAAAGAAATTGACGTGGAAAACGCACAAAATATCCAACATTGTACTAGGTGTAATGTTATGAGGTTGTTAATAGAACTCTACATCACCAATGAATTTTATGTGATAGCCATGTGGTTTCCATCAATTCTATGTTCCTCGTTTACTTTTTACACAATTATCATTCTAGGACATTCCTGTTTCGGGTTAGTTTTTCAAAAGTCTTGTTTATGAAGATTATTTTTTGACACATATCTAACTTCGTTTAGTTCTTTAACCAATATCCTAAAGATACTCATTAGCATTCTCCTTGTAGAAAGAATAAAAGCTTAAGTAACCTAGATTCATTTATGAAGCCTTTCAATGATCTTAATTTCCTTTCGGAAAAAGAAAAAAAAAACTTCAATTTTCGTGCATTACATGTGCACATTACCGATCCCAGAACCGGTAATCTTGTATATACATACATAAAATGAAATAATGCAGCAACTATTTCTGAATACTCTTATTGCCCATTTCAAGATGAAAAATGCGCATCACAAATTGATTAAGAACTCCCTCATTCTATATCTTTTCAATTTCAGTTTGGATTCACCAAGCATTTCAGTTCCACTGTGAGTTATGATTCTTTCTTTACTCCGATCATTTTCTGAATTGAGTATGAGTTCATTTGCCTTCAAAAGATGCCTCTCTTATCACTTGACTTGGTGTAGAGTAACCCATCAGTTTATGAAGAGTACATATTAGTGCTGGCCTTTGCCTCCTTTTATGCTGACAATTTCCTAGATTCAGACATATTTGAGGAAAATACAGTTTATTCATTTGTCTCCATTGAAGCTGTGATGGTACTAAAAAAAAATATCTTGAAGCAACAATGCTCCCCTTAAAAGTTGAGCTAGGACTGACGTCTGTGTTAACATGTTCACAACCATTCAAGGGATGAAATGGTTGTGTAAGAAAAATAGGATCTACTTCTAAGGAGAAAGCTTTGAAAGCGAGAAAACCCATTGTCATCAAAATATAAGATGGGTTTTGCAGGTGAATAGTTGTAATAGTTGACATGAGGTTTTGATGGCGAAGCTCACCAGATGGAAGACCTATAGTATTCAATGAAAATGGAACTAAATGACTTCTACTCTTCAGTGATGTAGAGTTCCACCCACCTTTTATAAATGAGAAATCTGCAGGTTGTTGCTGCAGTTTTGAGCATTTATGACAAGTGACAAAAGGAGCTACACCTGCTACTGGCTTGTGATGTCGCATAGCCAAGTTCAGCTCCTTCTTTAAGTATTTCCTCTGTGTAGTAGCAGATAGCCCTATGTGTCTGAAAATCAGAATTTGTTTCACAAAAGCATTGTGGACCTGAAGAGCAACAATCTTGCGCTCAATAGGACCTGTATAAATCTTCATGTTGGAAACGAACACGTAGTGACGAGTGATGGATATGCTGAGATATTTTAACAACAATGGTAACAAGAATGATCAACATTCAACACGGTGTGCGCAACTTGCTGCATTAGCTTAATAGGTATCAACGAGCATTTATTCCTTTGGCGCAACATGTTTCCATGATTACATCTTCCACTACCCATAGAGTGATCAAGAGAATGAGAAAACCTTCCCTCATGAAGGTCTTGGGTATGGTATTGGTGCGCAGAACTATGGTTTCCCTTGTAAGATACACCAGTGGTTCGTCTTCCATTTATCTCCTCACTCATATAGGAGTCTTCTTGTTCTTGTGTTGATCCTGCAACTTATTAGCCATTCTCAAAAGTTTCATCTTCTCCTGGTCAGTGTCCTCAAGAGTCACGTGAAAGAGAGCTCTCATCAACATTCCATTTTTTGGCCTGCAACTTTCATTGTGTGATTGATAACCACTTCGATGAAAAGACATACTCGATGGAAACTCGTGATCTCTCCATAATTTGTATTGTCCAACATTTCGTTTTGATTCTTTCTGCTCTCTTTCATGATATGGTTCTTTTCATGTGTCATATGTGATTGATGTTGTTTTCCAAGATCAACGTATATGTAGCGATTAGCAACACCTTTACTGTTTTTGATCCTTCCCTCAGCAACGGTGTCAGCGTTTTCAAAGAATAATAAATAAATAGAGAGGAACTGTCAAGATTGTATGTTTTAAACAGGTTAAACTTTCCCACTTCCAGTGTTTATTCTTTTTCTTCCTTTATACAAATCAATTTAGTCATTACAGTGGGATTTTCCCCCTCATTATAGTCTGATTCAAGTGTAAAATTTGTATACAGATTTGTTTTGAAGAAAGGCATAATTTATTCCTGAAATCAGTTGAAGACAAACTCTTCGGTTGATCCCAACTCCTGCATATACATTTTTTCTTTATTTATGTGATACAGAAGCATTTTTCTAAGCATGTATTTGTGGGAAGAATGCTCTTGTCTTGGGAATACATACGATAATTCACCAAAAGCTGGTTTTGCTTTTACAAGTAGGTTTAACATAATCCGCCAAAGGCGTTCTTCAATCTTCACGCACCAGACAGAATAAGCAACACACAAGTAGCCTTCCATCGGACTAATCTTTCTGCCTTCCTATGTTTACATTTCTAAATTTGCATATTTTTATTCTTCACCCGAGGATATTTCAGATTCAACTAGGGTAAAAACAAAACATTATCATGACCAAAAATAAAAACACACACTAATAGAGAGAGCAATCAGAATTACATCGTCAAGTTTGGATGTGTGTATCATACCCAATAAAGTCAATGTACAAACATATAATTTATTTACCTTTTGTTTTTCATAAGCTCTTTTCACGAAAGATAATTCGATTTCAATCATGGTCGAAAACTTAATGTGGCAACTCTTCGTGTTGTGATTTAACATCACCTCAACGAGACATGGAATCTAATTTTAAATTGTTTTACATGATAGATGTCACGCTAAATTAGATTTAAACACATTTATGAAACATGGCTGATTGCAGTTTAAAAAAACTTAAATTCCATACCGCCGCATAAGAATGTAAGTTAGTGGGTTCAAAGGATCGAAAAGTCCGGAACTCAAGCATCATACATTTAGTAACTGAACGTGAGTCAACAACAAAAAATAAAGGATAGAATACAGCGAAAAATTATGAATAACTTTAGCTAAGCGCTAATAATTAAATTAAACACACTTATCATGCAACTTTTACTAAAAAATTGAGATAACATATCAATATCCACGAGTTAAAAAATCCAGTCATAGTACCTAAAGCCTTGAAAAGGAGATATAAAACATGATTTGAAGAAAACATACAAAAAATATCCACATTTTGCTGGAATAGTACTTCCTTGTAGTCATAATCTTGACAACTTCTCCAGAAAGGGTGTCCAGCAATTTCTTGAGTGCAACAGATCGGTGGAATATTGTCTCCCTATTATACATCAATGCGGCCTTTGGACAACCACAATATCAATTGATATAAATGCCTACAGCAATCTCACCAAAGAGGATCCACAACTACCTGAAATTAGACTGGAAGTAGAGTAACCACGATATACCAGTATGACATCCAGCAGCAGCTGCTTTACAGGAAGTAATCAGGCGTTCTTCGGGTGACATCAGGTTCTCCTCTCCTTGGAGCAGGTTCAAACTGCAAGCAATTCAAATTTGTGTACAGACAATCCAAGGGATGGAACTAAAACATATTTTTACCAAACAATGTGGGCAAATTATGCTGAATAACAGAGAAACAGACCTGGATAAATGTGTGGCCCTTGCAATCATCAACCTCCAATATGGAAGCCATGTTCCCACATCGGTAACAGTAGTTAGGAGCACTAAAAATAGTAACCACCTTTTGTTCCTGTTTCAACAAAACAATGCACATGGTTAAAACTTTACTCCTGTAATTCTAAAGAGCAAATGAAAGAGATTATCATTCCATGAGAAGGACAATTACATGAGCCCAGTTAAATCCATCCATAACAAGCTGGTGAGCTCTAGCAATCAATTTAAGGCTGTTTGTGTGATTGAATTGTTCAGATATATCCTGAAAAAATGCAAATTGGAATTGAAATTAAAATTAAAACTAAAACAATAATAGATCTCTAGTGCTTCAACAAAAAACTCAGTCATGTACAGAGTTGAGATTAAAGCAATGATTTTACCTGACCAAAGGTATATCCAGCACCACGAGGAGAAATCCCCCAACCACATCTGTCATCTGGGTCAGACCACAGTAGATCACACATAGGCCCTTCATGAGGAACCTCTTGAACACGATCAAAGTTCCTTATGTTATCAAGGGTCTCAATTGAAGGTGACAGTCCACCATGCAAACAAAATATTTCTGATTCAACCTGGAAGGGGCATCATAAGGCTTGGTTTCAATAGAACTAGTCACAACAGACACTCTCATTTAAGCAGATTACATGTGTTTGTTGAAACTTACCACTTTGTATATTTAAGGCCGTCATCGCAATCTAGAAATCTACTACTTGCAAGTGGATTTTTTTTTATTAATATTGAACAGAAAGAAATTGAGGCTAGTTTATCATTCGTAAAATAAATGTACAGATATGATAAGTCATAAGACATGATGTAAGGAGCAACATTAGCATTCTTCAGGTATTAACTTCTTGAGGAAAAGAACAAGTGAGTGAAAAAGATGGAAGTCGCATGTAAGAGAAATGTACACACAGTTCTTTGAACAGCAAAAACAAAAGGTAAATGTTTATAATTTCAATTAATATTGGGAACAGAGAACACAATTATTCCAAAAAAATCCCTCAAATTTCCAAATTTTTAATTTTCATTATAACTTACATGAACTAACAAAACACTTCAAAATCTCGAACAAAAACACATAAATAGAGAGGGCATAAAGAACTAACCAATGCAGTCAATGGAAAAAAATCAAAGAGGTCTGTAAAGATCTTCCAAACATTAGCACTCCCATATCTGCAAATAAAGATTAAAAACACAAACAAGATCATAAATGTGAAAAAATAATAGAGCAAGAAACTAGACGGTTTAAGCGCAAGAAACTAAACCTATAAGGTAACATCTATATGATCATCTGAATTCTTAATTTATAAAGCTGAGCCTAGCAAAGGATGTAATCCTTCCCTCAAAAGCAAAACTTTCTTATATTGGCTATTTTGAACATTACTTTTGAAAAGATAATTTATTTTAATTTCATATTGCATCATGAAGTGAACATATTGTCTAGGTGTTTGTCCACAGTAAGTGCCAGGTCAAATCAAAAATCTTTATTTGGTTCTCTCATTTTCAAAATAAATAGTATTCCATATTCTTTATTCTTAGGGGAAATAATAGGACAGGTTTTTCTAGTTTTTACCAATGTTAACAAAAACAAAGGATGTTGTAATAAATAGTATGATATTTTATACCATACGACTTCCTTGACATCATCACTAATACGGCATATCTTTCACTATATAATAAAACTGAAGAACTCAAACCAACAAACAAATCAAAAGGCTACATAACCACCAAATCATCAGCACAATTCAGAAGCTCATCCCAGAACTCCAGTTCAGTACCATAAAATAATAAGAAACAAGGGAACAAATATCACAAGTTAAAATTCAATACGAGCATATTGCAATGGAAAATAAAAAGGATTTCCCTATAATTCACATTTAAAAAGAAGTTTATGACGCCAATAACACTACTATATGTACATTTGTATTCAGCAAAACGGGCTTCATTTGGAAAAATTATGACATTATATGCCTACAAATAGTTTTCTAGACAGAAGTATCTCATGTTTTGTTCTGTTGGACCTCCAAAGGAAGGTGCAAAACTCACTTTCTTAGGCATTCGTCGTAAAATCCATAAACTTGAG
>Ga0315913_1003622_pt1 | contig 18570 bp, 11 predicted proteins | sample MpolsnodulesMG_FD_207736 | JGI IMG/M metagenome (GOLD analysis project Ga0315913, IMG submission 207736) | Medicago polymorpha root nodule microbial communities from Los Angeles, California, United States - small nodules | ecosystem: Host-associated > Plants > Roots > Nodule | place: USA... | reverse complement strand
GTAATTTTGTTTTGCTGGTTCAACTGTAGTATATAAGAATTTCAGTGAATTGAAGTTAAATTGAAGCATAGTTAAATTGAAGCATAGTTTACGAAGCACTGATACCCGATACAACACTGACACATTGACACTTGTAGTAATTTGTGAAATTTACATATTTGAATGTAATCACATGTGTCGGTGTCATGTCGGACACGTACACGTGTTGGACACTTGACACACTTGTTGATGCTACATTTAATTTTATTATTTTACTTATGTTAAATTAGTTTGGAGTAAGAAACTGGGGGTAGAAGCCAGACTTAGGTGGTTTGAGCATGTAGAGAGAAGACGTAGATTATGTAGTAAGGAGAAATATCAGATGAAGAGTAGTCAAATAACTAAAGTCGAGGGAAGGGCTAAAAACACTAAAAGAGAAACTATTAAGAAAGATCTAGAGATTAATGACTTGAATAGAAATATGGTATATGATAGAGCATTATGACGTTGTTTAATCCATTTAGTCAACCCGACTTAGTGGAATAAGGCTTGATTGTTGTTGTTAGAGTAGGAAACTGGTGTGCCACGGCACTCGAAATTGAAGGTGTTTCTGGCATCCAACATGTGTCGGTATCATGTGGTTACATTCAATCACATCTATTGTTTAAATTATTATTATGAGTGGTGTCTGTGTTAGTGTTGTGTCCGATTTTTGTATTTGTGTTAGTGGCTTAGTGCTTCATATGTAGGAAATAAAGAGAATTATGTATATATATTTCACATTTAATTTTCTTTTGGTAATTTTTTGGGTTTTCTAGTGCAAAGATACATTTGATCAATTCCGGTAAAAAATGGAGACAGAATCAGTTTTGTCTGGTAGAAACCAAACACCAGAATGTTCACTAAAATCATGTTTGACATGGGTAAAATAAAATCAATTCTACAACAATTCACTAAAAAAACCAAATAGTCACTAAACTTATAGATAGTTTTGGAGAAGATAGATGAGAATCATTTTAAAATGTTGATCACTTTATTTGAACCAGCTCAAATATCTGTATTTTTGTGCTTTTTCCTTTTTTTAAGAAGCTAAATCCATACGTTTTCTTAACACATCTCCGCGCTATAGATTTCTGTTTAAACAAATATAAAAGTTTTTCTTTCTAAGAAAGCCTACAATTGATTAACATTTTATTATTTGCTGCTGTGAGATTGCAGTAAATATATGGCGTTAGAAAAATTGATCATGGTCATGTTAAATTGAAAATTTTGTTCTATTGCATTTTATATGCTGCATTGGTTAAGATATTAGATAGGTGGATGAGATTGTACTTTTTGAATAGTCTAATGCTATGTGCAATGCATAACTAGTCCACGGGAAAAGAATAAGAGGGATAGTTTTAGGTGGATAGATTCTGCATTGAATAAAATATAAATTGACTCTAAGGCAGCATAATGAGATGATAATTTTCTTTGTTGCCTGAAGTAGTAAAAACAAAACTAATTTTGGTCGAATTGATTTTGGTACTCCCGAGAAGGTTATCCATTATTACAATATGCATGGGACAATAATGTTATTTAGTGGTAGTTTCACTTTCTGCTAATGCTTAAGCACTAATGGTATGATGTTTTTATTAATCACTTCTTAAACATAAAAATTCTTTCTAACTGTGTAACTTCTTCACATTAAGGCAGACCTGCTTGTGAAATATGGAGGCGTTGCTCCAAAAATGGCAGAAGAAGCTCACTCACAAGTGATAGACCAGGTACAGCATTCCTATCTGTCAGTCATTATATCCCTGCTTGAGCACATCATTTTGTCACATACTATGTTAGGACTGCTGAGTCATTAGTTCATAATACAACTGTGGGTCCCAAGGTTTGGCAAGTTTATTCTAGAAGGTGTAAGAAACCTGTTAAGGGTTAGTTACAGATTTTGGTGACGTGGAGAGAATAGAGGACTAACAATCATTTCCATTATATAAGGAGTGGGTGGGGTTGAGAGTAGGTACCTTGGTTATTCTGTGAGATATAGAATGAATAGGCCTATAGGAGCTTTGCTCTAGTCAGATCTAGGGATTCATACATTCCCCCATTTCTGTAAATCTCCAATTTCCATCAATAAAGTCCTTTTTCATTTCACTTGTCTGAATATTGTGCTGTTGTTTCTGTTCTTATATTTGGGTTCCTAACATACTAATCTAATTGTTCGAACTTCATGGTTTTATATGAGCTGACCTTATGCATGTTTTGTCACACACATCTAATCTTGTCACCTTATGCAAGTTATGTTCATATATCTGCATTTCATGTTTGTAAGTATTGCATATAACCTATACGCACTTCGATGTTATACATCTTACTAGCGCTTGTCTAAGTTACTGATCCAATTCCTTTAAAGAGAAATATTATTTACTTTTGAGTTACTTTGGGCCCTAAGATAATGTTTGTTGAGTGCCACCAGGTTTTCAAGCAGATTTCTGATATGGATTCCTTTACCGTTTTCTATCTCACTTTTTCATTTTTGTCTTCCCTTTTTATTGAATTATTGACACATGCATAGCCTTTTTACTTTTAATGATAGGTAGTGCAAGAAGCCCTTGATAAAGCTTATATGACTGAGAAGGATCTTACCGCAGTTGCTGTTACTATTGGTCCTGGTTTAAGTCTCTGCCTTCGTGGTAATACTTGAACTTACGAAACCTTAAGAATAGACTTACCTAAATTATAGAGAGAAGTGCTGTGAATTCGTTGAGTTAGAACATTCATCATCTATTTCAAACAAAAGTACTGTAAAAGAATAAATACATTTAACATTAACAAGAACTATAACCCCAAATCCGATCGTTCCATTTAAATGTTAACTCCCATATTTCCCTCTGACATACTAATCACCAGCATTATTTCCAGCACATTTAAATTCAATATTTTTCATTGTTCCCATGGATCCCATAAAATTAGCAAGAAAGTGCCTGTTACAGTTGGGAAGTTCACTGTGATAACATAATAATATATATGTCGCTTTGTGATATTCATTAATAAAACTTTTGTAGTTGAAACATTAATAAAATGAAATTGTTTCTTTGTGATTTTCCATGTTTGCTTCTTATACTACAGAACCATTATTTAGTAGTAAAAATGCCATGCAGTAGTGCCAAGTTTTTTTCTCAATTTATTGGATGCTCTCATTTTGCAATATTGTTTGTGGACAAAAGAGAAAACCGATGAAAAGTGAAGGAGAATTTATAGATAGTTTGAGAAAGTCCTTTTGAATCAGTATCTATTTTCAAACATCAGAATGAGTAACCGACGTTGATGTTAGAGTTCAGCCACAGCAGGATTCTGTTACACAGCTCAAACATTTACACATGTTCCTAATATAGAAGCTGCTAAATGATGCTGCATGAGCTAAATTGCCCTACCGGACACATACAATATACTAACATGCAAGTTGGTAGCTGTATCTTAAATAATACAAAGATGTCATTAAGCCTATATATTAAAATCTGGTTTTTCAAACTATAGGCATGGCATGAATGGCTATGTCTGACTTAAAGCAGTCATTGAAGGGCATATCTTTCATTTTCTGATCTTCTGTATGCTTTAGAGGAACTCTTGCCATCAATTACATATCCATCTGTCCATGTCTTGTACAATGCAGTGGGGGTGCAGAAGGCTCGGAGAATTGCCGGGGGCTTCAATTTACCAATTATTGGCGTCCATCACATGGAGGCTCATGCTCTAGTGGCTAGGTAAAGCCATAGTGGCCCTCTAATTAATATGTCATTTTCTTCCTGTGGATGTAGAAGCATGCTTAAAATATTTTAAATTGCTATCCAGTTCCTGTATGTTGTTATGCTTCTAGAATTTTCTGTACTTTTGTAGTGTTCTAAGGAAATTGTACTATTTTTCATGAGACATACATATCTTTGGTTTCAGGTTAATTGAGAAAGATTTGCAGTTCCCATTCATGGCCCTACTTATTTCAGGTAATATTCCTGTACACCTGTTTTTGGTGGAGTTTTATCTTTAGTCATAGCCCTACCTATCTTCAGTCATGCTAGTTTTCTATTTGAACTTGATCTATTTTCATTTTTTCTTCCTTGGGTTGTGGAATTGTTGTTTCTATTTTTACTTCTCAAGGAATTTGTATTTTCTGGCGTTTGTGGGTAATAAGCTCCATATAATACAGCTACCTTTTATTTAAACCTGGACCATTTTGGACAGATTGAGTTTTTAACTAGTGTTGTTTCCTGCTTGATCCTTCACTGTTTTGATTATGTTGCTAAGTAATTTTGGTCAAGCCACATCCAGTAAATTTGATGATCTATAAACAAGGGTGAGAATAGGTTGGGCCGACCAAAAATACTCATGGCCCAAGCCTGGCCTGTTATCTGTTATAGGCTTTTTGTTAGCTCTGACTTGGCCTTTTTGAATGCCAGGTCTAGCCTAATAGCCCAATTAAAAGGCTGTGTAGGTCAAAATATGTAAGTCAAACTGAATTTTATAAAGTCTAGGTTTGATTTGTTTATATGACAATTTATTTTGAAGGTATAACCTAACCTTTTAGAAAATTTAATTGACATGATAATCTATTTTGCAGTTAGACCTTTAAATAGTACATAAGTTACCTCTATACAAGATTATAGGTTCAAATCTTTATATAGGCTGATATGCAGAAATTATTGAAAAGGTCAATAATCATTTGATTTTTAGACAATGTACAAAATCTAATATATTTATAAAAACAAAAATTATTATTTATATTTACTTAAATAGATTAGCTTGGTAGGCCTAATAGTCTTTTTTAATGGCCTAAATCCTAACCTTTTTAGTTATACATGCTTTTAAAACAACCTTGACGTGACTTGTTTAACTGATAAGTCTAACTTAGCTTGGACTTGATAAAGGTTAGGCCATAGACCTGTCACCCTTACCTGTAAAACAAATAGACGTGCATTGTGAACGAAACAAATAGACGTGCATTATTACAAACCTGTGATTTGACATTCATGGTTCAGTATATTTATGTATTGGTACACTTGGCTATCTTGAGGTAATGACATAAATTGTTTTTATAGGGGGACACAATCTACTCATTCTTGCACGTGATCTTGGGCAATACATACAACTTGGAACTACAATAGATGATGCTATTGGTGAGGCTTATGACAAGTCAGCAAAATGGCTTGGACTTGATATTAGGAGAAGTGGTGGTCCTGCTATAGAGGAGCTTGCTAAGGAGGGCAATGCTAAATCAGTCAGTTTTTCTGTAAGTTGCATGATGTTATATTCCTCTCCACCCCCTCCCCTTTTGATTGTTGTCTCTCCCTACATTGAACATGTATTGTTTCCTCACATTACCACGGCCGCTGTTGTGCTTCTATTGGTGATTTAATTTTATTATTTTGTTTGCTGTAGGTTCCAATGAGGCAGCATAAAGATTGCAATTTCTCTTATGCTGGTCTAAAAACCCAAGTAAGACTGGCAATTGAGTCCAAAAAGATGTACGTTAAAAGTTAATAGATTTGTTATTCATAAATAGTTTATAGGAAAATTATATATAACGATGGAGCAATGTCAAACCCAATGGATTATCTGTCCTTTATCTTATCACAAGCGCTTCGTCTAATGTTGTTTTCAATATCACATATTTAATACGAAAACTTTCTTTGTTGAAGAAGTAATTGATTTACACAATCTGTTTAATACTACACTTTTCTCACGCAGTCAGATTATTGCTAATATTTTTATTAGACCAATAGTCTTAGCCTACAAGATAACAAAATAATATATATTGCATGTGGCAAGTAATTTGTTTTGTTGAAGTAAATAGTGCAATTATCTTTTAGTTTTGTTGTACAGACTTATGACTTCTGAGTACATGTGCTATTCACAGTGATGCCAAAATTCCCATTTCGTCGGCAAGTTACGAAGATCGATTGTCACGAGCTGATATTGCTGCTTCTTTTCAGGTTAGTTATGCTTTTGTAGGTTTTGTATGCTTTCCTTTAAATTTTACGACTGAAGTTTAGCTTTTTCCTGCTCTTGTTTACTTTTAACTCATGTCTTTTGATGTCTTATTTAATCTGTTTTCTACATGTCAAGCAGCGAGTTGCAGTATTACATCTTGAAGAAAGGTGTGAACGAGCAATACAGTGGGCATTGAAGATGGAGCCTTCTATAAGACACCTGGTAGTTTGAAATATAAAATTCAGGCTTTGTGTGAAATAACTTAAATGCTTCTGCTTTTAAGTAATTGAAATTGCCATAACTGAATGCCATTCTACATCTTGTCTGTTGCAGGTTGTCTCTGGTGGTGTTGCGTCAAATCAATATGTTCGGGCCCGACTTGATACGGTTGTGAAGAAGAATGGCCTTCAACTTGTATGCCCTCCTCCCCGACTTTGTACTGACAATGGTAATAATTTATTCTTTGTTTTGGTTTTAACAATGAAGGCTAACTCTATCTAGGTTTTGCTTCTTTGCAAACTTTACATAGATGATCCAAAGTCTTGATATAAAAGGGTTATGTTAGGCATTCAGCAACCAATATAAAACCTTGAACAATCTTTTGTTATGTCAAAGCTTATATCTTAATGGACTGTTTTTTTAACTAAATAGGTGTAATGGTTGCTTGGACTGGTATTGAGCACTTTCGCGTAGGAAGATATGATCCTCCACCTCCTGCAGAAGAACCAGAAAACTTTCTGGTATGTTTTCTAAACATTGACAAATATATGAATGGAAGGAATTTTAAATCAGATGAATTTCCTTTCCTATTATGATTCTCTAAATGCTTTTTAAACTAAGGAAGTTATATCCATTTGTAAGCGATCCTTTTCATCAATTCTCTACGGAACTTGGACTACTCTTCTATCAATTTATGCAGACAACATAAATTCAACATGTGATGCATATTATGTTCACATTTCATCAATCTCTTACTGATTTTATTAAACATTGGTTTATTTTCAGTATGATGTACGCCCAAGGTGGCCGCTGGGGGAAGAATATGCTGAAGGAAGTAATTTCAGTCGCTCCTTAAGAACGGCACGTATTCATCCTTCTCTTACATCTCTAATTCAAGCATCAATGCAACAGTGACATTGCATGAGCTTCCATGTTGCTTCAGCCTCCTTAAGTCTCTATCTTGGAATATAATCGAACAGTGTCACCAAAAAAACCAGCTAAACCCAACATAATCAAGCAATATCACCAGAAAATCCAATTAATCAATGTCACATAAGGGAAAACCTCACAATTGTGGTTGGAAAAGATAAAAATTGATTGCTGGAATACCCAAAATTGTATAACAAGTGAAAAAAAGTGGGGAAAAATCTGCATCTGTGCCTTATTCTTTAGGAGGTTTGTCATATAAGGAATTTGTATTTATTTACTTTTGTTTTGGTCTATAGTCTATATACCTTTGTTATTGGTCACCAAAAAACAAAATACGTTATTTATTTCATTTTATTTGTTTATTTATTTATTTCTTTATTTCATTAATTCAAATCCAGTCGTATGAATCCCTATAAGAGGACAGCGTTTTCTTGATTTCTACTTGTATTCATTCTCAATATTCAAACTTGTGATCTCGTTTCAACAGAACCAAGCATGTTTGGACAACTTATTTATTTCATGTACAAACTCCCAAATTTTAGATAATTATTTCTTCTTAAACTATAGATATATTGTCTTCAGGGTTCTTGTTATTATGACTGTTTAATTTGAAAGAAATAAAAGACCTTAAATCAGAATGGTCAGTTTTCCTTAGTAAATTGAATTTACACTAACCTCTCATGAGTAATTGTACATACGTAAACTTAACTCTTATAGTAGGCTAACATCTCACAGTGAGTAATAATGCTTACATAAAATCAAATTACGTTTACCTTAATAATTGATGCGTAATCTTAAATAACGTCTAAATTCACGCCTACCGAAATAATACCTACTTAATCTAAATTCATGTGTACCTTATATGTCGTCCACACATGCAGATCTCATAATAAAACAAGAAAGCACATAGCGAATAAGAAATAAATAGAAGCTCTTCGATAATGAAATTCACTAACCTTTATGAATAGAGTACCGATCAATAAAAAAGATGTTGATTCAATATTTGATCTTGGTTTCACATCTATGGTGGTTTGTGGGTGAAAGTGGGTGAAGGTTCAGAATGATCATGAAAAATGGATTTTTAGAATTTTACATGGAGATGTCAATTTCAGTATTATTATAAAACTTTAAGTAAATTTGGGTGTAACTAGAATTATATCGAGTGAGACTAGAAAGAGCCTTTTTGTTTCTATATATTGATTTTAGAGTGAATTACACTCCCCTCCCTTCAAAGATGCTTGAGTTACACTCTCCTCCTCTCTTATGTTAAAATATACACTCCTCTCCCTGGAAAAGTAAACTTTATACTCTCATTCCTTATAAGATTCTTGAATTACAACCACATCCCTTAATAATTAAATATGCACTACGCTTTAATCTATTTTAACATATACAAATATTTTTATGATATATATTAATTTTGAACCTCCATTTAAGAAAAATTAATTCATTTCTTTATAATTTAAATTTCAATGGTAATTAAATTTAAATATTTTGCTATTGATTTTATAATTTAGAGTATAAAATTAACTTTTAAATAACCCTGCTTTATTGTCTTTAGTAATTTTTCACATATTTTAATTTTATTTTGGATTGTTTCATAATTTATAATAGGGTTTAAAACTACATGTTAATGAAATTGTGAATAAAAAATAACAAAAAATATGTATTCAATTTTTTATTATATTAAAATAGACCCGCAATACAATTTTTTTCAAAGTGTGTTAGATTATTTTTTTTTTGCTAGATTATTAGAAATAAAAAAAATTGAGGGAGTAAAGTGTAGATTTTAACATAAGAGGGAAGGAGAATGTAATTCAAGCTTCTCTTAGGGGTGTATGAGAGTGAAAAGTTTTAACACAAGAGGGGTGTTTAACACAATTGAGTGAAAAGTTTTCTAATATGTTTTGAATAATAGGTGATGAGAGTGAATATTTTAACACAAGAGGGGTGTATATTTTAACATAAGAGGGGAGAGAAGTGTAATTCAAGCATCAAAGTGTAATTCAAGCATCTTTGAGGAAAGAAAAGTGTAATTTACTCTTGACTTTATTTAACTGTATGGTATTTCCTAAAAAAAAATAAAAATAACAGTATGGTATGATATGCCAAATACTAATCAAAATCAAATTTTTAAACAAAATCAAATTGGGTTAGATACTTACATTCTTTTATCTTTTTTACTAAATAAAATCTTAATACTTATGTCATACAGCACGAGTTTCAAACTACACCAAATTGTTTCTTGATCCAAAAGGTTATATATGCTAGCGAAAAGATGGTACTCACGTGTCTGTTTTTTCGCTCTTTTAAATCCGCTAATATGTGTAGATTATCAATAATATTTATAGAAATTTTGCGTGTAAGTTACAAGCGATATTTTATATAAGCTTTTTTGTATAGATTAAAAAGACAAGTATAAATATTTGTGACTTTTAAATGTAACAAATAGAAATTTTGCGAGTAAATTACAAACGATATTTTAAATAAACTTTTTTATATGGATTACAATTGTAAGTATTAGCGGAAAGACGGGCACGATAATATAATTTTGATTAAAAATTTTAAATTTTAAAATATTAATGAAAATTATTGATATATTGATTTATAAACAAAATATTGTCAATGTATATAACAAAATTATTTATGAACTCAACATATTTTAGTTTGTCTGCATATAAAATAATGATCATTTATTGTTTATTCTAATAGTAATTAGTAACATCATAACATAAATGTATAAATGACATGTTATGTAAAAGAAACATTGTTATAATTGCGATAAAAGAATATCTTTAAAAACTACATTTTTCATAAAGTCTTCATTCCTCCTTCTATTTTTCCTTCTTTAATGAGAACTTTTGTTGAATTTTGAGAAACCCCTCTTGATAAAGCTACATATAATTGACCATGGCTGAAAACATGTTGTGGAAGATAGATTCCGACATTCGGAATGGTCTGCCCCCGTGACATATTTATGGTAATTGCAAAACTTAGTCTAACGGGAAACTATTTTCTACTAAGCACAAAGGGAAGTCAAAACGACACCGATTGTTAAGAGCTAGGGTTTTCCGATGGTTTTGTTTCATAAACTAATAAACTACGAAATTGTAAAAGGTATGAGAGTTAACAGAGAAATAATTATGCTGGGATTAAACTTCATCAACCCACTTAGACGTATTCTCGGATTAGGGTTGCGGATTCCAATTATCAATCGATATTATCACGTATCCCTCGACAACATCATTCGTGTCCAAATGAAGTTGTGATTTCTATTGTATCGTTTAATCGTCGATTTCCCAAACTACCAAACGATCCCATAGTCGACCGTATCGTTTAATCGACGATTTGTCCATCTATTAAACGATTCGAAAGCATGAAGCTTAGATATTCAAGGTGATTACCAAAACCTAATTCCATGTCTAGAACAAAAGTTTTGATAGAAGATTATTCTAAAACTAGATTTAAAAGGTATTTGTCAATAACAATTCAAATCTATAAAATTGTGATGAAAAGCAAGAATAACTTCAATATCTTGAAATAATTAAAATCACACAACACCATAATCAAAGGGAATACATACTAATAGAGTTGATTACATTTAATCCTAGCAAAAAAGAGTTTAGTTACTCATTGTCATGGTAACCTTATAAGGAGAAAAGGAGAGATGGAATAGAGCCAAACCATGATGTCTAAATGATCTTGGGTCTTCCTTCAATCCTTGTGCTCCTTGCTCTTTAGAGTCTCTCTGATCTTTCCCATGTTTCTCTCATAAAGTGGCCTTTAATAATATGGTATGATATGATATGATGTGATCTCCTGAAATGAACAAATGGACTTTTATATGGCATGTTCTGTCTCAACTCGCCTCGCGAGTAGAAACGCTCACCATGGCGAGTAGTGGTTTCTTCACCAGTGGGTTTGTACCACGTCAGCTCTGAGGAGATTTGGGCGCCTTAACTCGCCTCGCGAGTGAGTTGCTCGCCATGGCGAGTTGTGTTCGCCCTAGACTCGCCATGGCACATGGGAGGCGAGTGGAAACTTGAACTTTCTGCCTCAGCTCGCCTTGAAGTCGCCTTTGAGCTCGCCGTGGCGAGTTGATCTTTGCATTTCTTCATGTTTTCTTGCTTCTAAAGTGTCCAGGCGTGCATTTTCCTACAAAGAGTTGGCATTAGATGTGAAACGCATAATTAAATGATTCTTCAGTATTTGTGAGCTTTTCACTGGATAACTTGCAAACCAAGTAATCAAAGTGCCTAAAATATATAGTCTATTTAACTCCTTTTTGACACTTATCAATCATAACTTTTCCACCAAATGGAGCATGACAATCTAAAATATCTTTTAGTGTTCGATCTAATGCTTCTAAACAGTATCCTCTGCCATTGGGGCTTCATCCCAAATTATGGCAGCTGCTACTCTAATAAGATTTGCAAGATCTTTTTGCTTTTTTATATTGCAGATGGAATTTGGTTGTACATTAAAAGGTAAATTAAATCGGGAGTGTGCAGTTCTATCACCATGTAATAATGTTGCAGCTATACCAGATGACACGGTTGCTAAGACAATTTTTCCTCTATTTCTCAAAGTTGCCATTAATGTTCGATAAAGGAATGTTTTACCTGTTCCGCCTTGACCATCAACAAAAAAAATACTTGACTCTGTTTACGATCAATGACATTCATAACGTTAGAGGATTTAAAGTCCAATCTTTAACAATATTTTTTTGCTCACTTTTGTTACTAATTGTTTTTAGAATATTTAAAGTCCAATTTTAACAATATTTTTTGATCACGTTTGTTACCAATCTTTTTTTTAGAGTATTAGTCCAATTTTTAACAATATTTTTTGCTCACGTTAGTTATTAATCTTTTTTTAGAGGATTTAAAGTCCAATCTTTAACAATAATTTTTGCTCACGTTCGTTACTAATCATTATTTTAGAGGATTTAAAGTCCAATTTTTAACAATAGTTTTTGCTCATGTTTGTTAGTAATCTTTTTTTAGAGGATTTAAAGTCCAATCTTTAATAATATATTTTGCTCACGGTAGTTATTAATCTTTTTTTAGAGGTTTTAAAGTCCAATCTTTAACAGTAATTTTTGCTCACATTTGTTACTAATCATTATTTTAGAGGATTTAAAGTTCAATCTTTAACAATATTTTTGCTCATGTTTGTTACAAATCTTTTTTTAGAGGATTTAAAGTCCAATCTTTAACAATATTTTTTACTCACGTTTGTTACTAATATTTTTTTTAGAGGATTTAAAGTCCAATCTTTAACATTATTTTTTGCTCACGTTTGTTACTATTTAAAGTCTAATCTTTAACATTTTTTTTCTTCACGTTTGTTACATTTGTTTGAATATTATTAAATTTATTCTTATCTATTTGTTATTTGAATTTAAAATTAAGGGTATTTTTGAAATGAAAAGTCCAACCCAAAAGTGCTGAAAGGCGTAATTTTCTTTATATATAGTATAGATAAATATTTGTGACTTTTAAATGTAACAAACTCAACAAATCATATTTATATTTGTCTAGGACAACAATAGTAAACAAATATAACAAAAAGTCTTATATTTTTTAATAGGCTTAATAGCAGTTTTACCTCCTAACTTTTCCAAAATTGCGATTTTAACCCCTTAAGAAAAAACTACAAATCTGCCCCCTAAATTTTGCACCTGTGACAGTTTTGGCCCCCAAAGCCAACTTTGACTTGGTCTACGCTTACGTGGCACCCTAAGTGAGGTGCCACGTGTTATTTATTTTGGCCTTGGGGTCAAAATTGCTACAGTTGCAAAACTTAAAGGACGGTTTTGTAGTTTTTTTTTCTTAGAGCGTCAAAATCACAACTTCGTGAAAGTTAAGGAGAAAAACTGCTATTAAGCCTTTTTAATAATACCCACAACATATCATTATTATAGCAGCAGTGCTATGTAGTACAGAAAAAAAAAACACGGAAAACAACGAAACAGTGGTAGAGATACATACCAACTGCTATTTAGCGGAAATCATGGGTCTGCTTTAGTGCTATTCGTAGTTATTCGTAGTTTTTTCTTCGTATCATAAAGTATTTCCCTTATGGAGCTCGTAAAAAAAAAATTATTATAGAAAAATTTGTTTAAAATAAAAAAAAAAAAAACAAAAAGGGCTCTAGATAACATTCAAAGTCAAATTATTTTCTGCTTCCCTTTGGAATCGGTTGCTAGGGTTACGGCAACACCCTTCAATGGAAGACACTTTGACGTCAGCGGCAGCGCACCTCCCCGATGAACTAATCATTGAAATCATCTCCTATCTCCCGGTGAAACCTCTTATGCGGTTCAGGTGCCTCAACAAATCTTTCAACACTCTCATCTCTGATCCCAACTTTGTTAAAATTCATCTCAAGAAATCCAAACCGGCATGTCACAGTCTTTTCGTACCGATACCCCGACAATGAACCATATCTATTAACCTTCCCAATTTCTCGTTTACATGAGAATTCATAGATCACCATTCACTACGATCCTTGTTATCGATTGAATAACAGTGACGGAAGTTGGCGAGTTGTTGGTTCATGCAATGGATTGCCATGCTTGCTTGATCGGGATACTTCACCTGCTCATCAACGGCTCTGTTTATGGAACCCAGCCACTAGGACAAAATCTGAATTTGTTTTAGCCCAACATACTTATCGTAAGTTCTTTTTTGGTTACGACTGTTTGACTGAAATAAGGTGGTAGCGTTTCGTGTGAAGTTGGATAAGAACAACGCTAATGCAACAGGTATGGTGAATGTTTTAAGCATTGGGAATAGTTCTTGGAGAAATATTCAACGTTTACTGCTTCCACTTTATTGGTTTCAATCTTATAACAATAGTGTCTGTGTGAATTTGAATGGTACTATTAACTGGTTGGCCCTTCGCAATTACTATGACATATATTTGAATGGTATAACTGTTGATGAATATGTGATTGTTTCGCTTGATCTCTCCACCGAGTCAGACACTCAGCTGTTGTTGCCTCAAGTTTTTGATGAGGTGCCATGTTATCAGCCGACACTTGCAGTTTTGATGGACTGTCTTTGTTTTTCTTATGATTTCAAGAGAACTCATTATGTTATTTGGCAGATGAAGGATTTTGGAGTTCACGAGTCATGGATTGAATTATTTAAAATTACTTATCAGAATTCATTTTCATTTGACGGTTATGGAATGGAGTTTGAAAAGTTTAAATTGGTGCCATTGCATCTTTCTGAGAACGGTGATACATTGATATTAGCAAATGATGATCTCAGCGAGGCAATTGTCTATAATTGTAGGGACAATACAACAGCAAAAATTGGAATTACTAATCAAATATTTTGGCTACAAGCCAGAGGTTACGTTGAAAGTTTGGTTTCAACTCGTTGATTGTGAGTTTCAATTCCACATATTACTTGTTTGAATTTTTGTTACTTCATGTATGTTGCCTTTAAATCCATGCCACTTCATAATAATAGATTGTGTTGAATATTTTTTGTGATGACTTTTCCGCTTAGCTTGTTCATATTTTGTGTGATTTGTGGATACCGTTATTAGGAGTAGCATTTTGTCTCCTTTTCTTTATTTATGTTTAAGTTGAGGATTGGCTTTCTTCTCTATTTTTTTTGGATTAAATAAGTTTTTCGTCCTTATAAATACAGCGAATTTTGATTTTAACTCCTAAAAGATTAAACTGAACGTTTTCATCCTCACAAAAAATTTTATTTTGTTTTTCGTCCTTAATAACCATTTTATGTTCATATAAATGGCAAAATTATAACTCTTTTGTGTTCAAATTGTATCCATGTTATGTCCGTTTATTATATTCAACATTTATATATTCATATTATGTTCAAAAAATGTCAAAAACATGCCAAAATTATATCTTTTAAGGACAAAAAACAAAATAAAAAATTTTGTGAGGATGAAAACATTCAGTTTAATTTTATAAGGACTAAAATCAAAATTCGTTATATTTATAGGGACGAAAAACTTATTTAACCCTTTTTTTTTCCTGTGTCTGATCCCATTTGGACAACCTCAATGAGAAATGTTATAACTTGTAAGAGGCGAAGCGTCGGTATTTCATCAGTTTTAGGTCTAGCAACTTAAGCTTCATGTACTTTGCTCATGTCCTCAAGATTTATCAGTACAATACCCTTGCTGAAAGCAGTGTTTACATGAGATGGAAAACCGTTGTCGATATTAAACTTCTGATACATTTGCTACCACCAAATTGAAGCTACTTGTGCCTTTTCCTTTTCAAGGCCACTAGTCTCATGTAGATGTTCTTTTTTTATATGTGAACCTGTCTTCATTCTTATGTTTTTTTTCTTTTATGGAGGGATTTTTTTAGGATAAATTTTGGATACTTGTCCTAGGTGAAGGAAAATAGTGTTGGCAATTAGTTGCATTTTATGGATATTAACAAGGTTAATATTGATTATGAGTGTGCATATCTGAAATAGTATCCATATCTATGTACTGTATTTTTAGTTAATTATTTCATTATGAAGAATGAGTGTGCCCATTTGAAAAAAATGTATTTCTCGTTTTGCAGTGATGATTTCTCCAACGGCCTACACGATGACATGTGCAAGTGTCATTAATCTTGACAATTGAAACTTGAGAGTGTGCTCTTCCTCGAGGTTTCAGTTTTGATTCTCTCCAGTACCAATTTAGTTGGACTAATTTAGTTTTTTTTTTAAAAATAAAATAAAAAATCTTGACGATTGAAACCATTTGTTTGATTTCTCCAATAATGTATTTAGCTTTTATTACTTGTGTTGCTGAACAAATTCTGTTTTGAATAAATGGAGAGACATAATTTTAGTATTATATACTTTTAGACAAATGATTTAAAGTGAATTCATCCAAGATTTCTATGCTGTTTGGTGGAGAGTTTTATATGTAAGAAACTTACTTACCAAAGTGAAGTTATAACTTTTTCATTTTCATTAAATTCTTTAGGTACTTGGTTAATTATGGTGCCAGTTCAAAATATTTTTGGCGATGGGAACAATTTATAGTAAAATATTAGTGAGTGATTAGAAGCTTATAACCAACCAAAATAGAATACATTTGCTTATTTTGGAAAATTCCTATGAATTGTTTGTCTAACTCCAGAAATCAAATCAGTGAATGATGATTAGGTACAGAAGAGTTAGTTCTTAACTTAAAAATTAATTATTAATTTACCAATCTTATGTTAAAATTAGAAATTCTCTTTTTAGACAAACTGTTTGGTTCAGTTGGTACAAGACTGGTTCAGATTGATTCGATGCATATTGTTACAGTCCAGTTTAGTTCGAGCAAGACCAGACAAGTAGCTTAAATTGACTTGGAAACTCAGTTTCAGAAAATATCAAATACTTTTCATGATTGTCTCTTCATGGTAGCCTTCCTACCAATGATTTTTGACTATAATATCAAATACTTGCAAGAACTCTTGTAAAGTATTCATCAACTGTTTCATCTTCCCTCATTGTAAGAACTTTGGCGCAAAGCTAGCAATTGCGCACGTTTGACCTTGGTATAACCATGATACTTTCTATGCATAGATTCCCAATTATCTTTTTTTTGTATCATGCACCAAGATAGTTTCCAATATTATCCTATCAATTGATTGAAAATGATAGTTCTTCACCTTGAGATTACAAAACTTGCTATCATTAGTTGCTTTTTGTTGTTCAAGAATTGCATTTGTTGTGGCTCTGGCAATGCCATTCTCAATCAAACTCCATTATTCCTTGGAGCTTAGCAAGTTCTCCATTAACAACAATAGCCCACTGATCGTAATATCCATCAAACCTTGGAATTGCAGGCAGCATATGAAGTGTCATGATTCCGCTATGGATGAATCTTGAATTTAGAAAAGATTGATCTGAGATGATGTATTCCACAGAATAGAAGAATTAAGGTTGAGTAAGTAACGAGATTGATAAATCTTGACGATGAATAACCAAGTGTAACTAACTTGTGATTTTGCTTCAAGAGAACCAAGCATGTTTGGGCTGATAAAAGTTTTAGTGTTTAGTCATGGATCACTAGATACAAATTATAGCATATCAAACAATAAAGAAGGATAAGAAATTGTGTACCTTCAAGTTTTAGGGTTCATGAAGGATAACTGTCAAAAGGATGAGAGGGATGACTACCCTCATTCCGTTTAGCATCAGAATGTTAAGAATGATTAACCGTCTGATGGGATGACGTTTAAATAGCTAAACGGTTGAGGGTAGAGACCTCTCATTGGACTTAGCTAAATGGTCCAACCCATCACGGTCCATTTAGAAAGAATAACACAATCACACATATTCATCAATTAATTACTGCTTAACACAATAGACCATAATTTATAATATAATATTAACGTATAATAATTGATTATTGTCAATCCATAATTGATTAAATAAATAATTAATCCAACAATCTCCCACTTGGATGACAATACTCAATTACTAAAAGAATATAAAATTTCACTTGTCATTAAGAATTTAAATTTTAGAATTATATGTATGGTCAAAGCACTAATCATTCAAAAGAGAAGTAAGCTTTAATGCAGCAGAAATTGAATCCGATAGGGAAAACAAATCATACAGATCAAATATTCACTTTTCTAACAAATGATGAATTTATAGTGACACATTTGAATTAATAGGGTGTTTCATTAAAGAATGGCCCAAGCATTAAAAAATGCTATAACAAACTCCCACTAACCCAAAATATCATAGACTTGATCAAATCATTATGAGTTACAATACTCATTTATATAAGTCTGTGGTTAGTGGTTCTGCCAATGAGTTTTCAATTCCATAAAAGTCATATATCCATGTAGGTATAAGAATATTAATTACTTATAGGGATAGCCTATAAAGAGAGAGTAATTACATTTAGTCAAAATCAATAAATGTTCCTTGACATTCAATTAATCCACGTTTTAGCAAAACATGTGACTATCAAAATCCATAAGAAAATAGGAAATTCAAGAATCTCCGAAATGGATCAACATAGACACTTAGTTTAAAGAAAATAAAATATGGATTAATGTGGCCACTAGAATGTCTATAATGAACGAAAATTTATGATTATTTCAGTTTATAAGTACTTCAAGAACACAATACCATACTCGATAGGAGTATTGATATTATACATTGTACTTATTATTTATTACCTCAAAAAATGTGGAATGTTGGTAAAAGAGAAGCACAATATATATTTGCATGCTAAGAGTTTATTGTGCATATTCCACAAAATTAACTTAAACATCCAATTATGATGCTTATTGAGATAAAAAGAATTTTAATATATATCTCAACATATTAGAATGAGACTATGTTTAAAGTCTCTTAATCTATGTCATATTTTATAGTGTGTACAAGAGTATATGGCAATGACGAGAATTTTAAATTGTATGTATATAATATTGTGTACACATTTGTCTTGATCTCACATATATATAAA
>Ga0315913_1003621_pt1 | contig 18571 bp, 5 predicted proteins | sample MpolsnodulesMG_FD_207736 | JGI IMG/M metagenome (GOLD analysis project Ga0315913, IMG submission 207736) | Medicago polymorpha root nodule microbial communities from Los Angeles, California, United States - small nodules | ecosystem: Host-associated > Plants > Roots > Nodule | place: USA... | reverse complement strand
AACTTCAACAGTCTTCCCCTGTAATTAGCATAACTTTACTCTCATGATGAGTCATAAACAAATTCATATGACTAACAAGCGAAAGTGGAGACCTACATTAAATGGGAAAAACCAATTACACGTTATCAGCAAATTTGTTCATACCTTTACTCTCTCCTCCTCATTTGTGTCCATAATATAAGCCATGTACCTGGCATATAAATTTCAAATCATTAACTTGACATAGATTAGTAACAAGTATATTAACTAAGCTAAAAGGTTCCATCCCCTCTCCCAACATGATTTGGCTCCTCTAAAGTGAGTTGAAAGTAAATTAAGTAATCTCAAACAGGTTGATATTAAAACACAATCAAGAATTGTTGTACATGTGCATATATAATCAACCCTCAATATTCTCAACGATAGTTTATATTACTTGATGTACACTCTAAAGTGAAGCGCTCACCTTAGAAGAGTCAAATCCCCCTAACAAACATCAACAACCAAGCCTTATCCCACTAAGTGGGGTCAGCTACATGGATCAAATTACACCATAATGCTCTATCATAAACCGTATTGGATCCAACTCATTAACCTCTAAATCTTTCCTAATAGTTTCTCTATCATAAACCATATTTGGATCCAACTTACAAAAACTGTTCAAGATGCTACAAAAAGAGAAAGTAATCCCATTAATTTATTAGATTATATTCTGAATTTCAGTAATTACGATAGTCCAACATAAATTATACGACTTTTTAAATCGTGATAATTAAACCACGTCAGTGAAGTACCTTGCCAACTACAACAAATTAAGACCCTGAGTTGCAGCAAGCAAATGATGAGGCAGCAAAGCAGGATTTGGATAATAGAACAATCCCAATAGACAAACAAAGTAGATGAGCTTACCAGCTTTCTCGACTTTTGTCCTTAGCTTCTTTCTCGTATTTTTGGATAGTTCGATCATCAACCTGACCACTGAGGAAAAGTATCTGGCCTCCAGTTGTAGACTTGCCAGCATCTAGAACAAGAAGAACAAGAAAAAATCACCACTAGAACAACATTATACTAAAAGAACACAGAAACACATAGACCATGCGAGAAAGGTCGCTTTTAAAATCTGTTTAAGACCCATAATACTTAAATAGTCAATGAATTGTAGATTAAACCTGAGACAAATGTATTGATATATGAAAAAAGAAAGTACCAGGAACTGAGTTCTTATTCTTATATTGATGAATGGGAGTTGGGAGACTAGCTCCTTACAACCTACACCAGAAATAAGCTCTAGAAATCTTGAAAACAAAACAAACAGAAATGAAAAATATAGAATAATTTTAGATTAGGAATCAATCCCCACACCCAACACCTCTTCTTTATGCAGTTCTCTCGGCTGTGCCCCTCTGCCCTCTTTTAAGCTTTTTTTTTCCCCTTCAAATTCACACCTCACTGACTTTCCTTTCCCTGCTGCCACAAATCCAGGCAATTACAATAAATCCCCCACGTATATTCCCTTCCACCTCACCTCTCTTACTAGCATAAGTCTTTTATTATTCCTCACTTGTTTAATAATATGAGCATACTATTCAGAGCAAGTTTAGTCTGTGTTTGGATTTGCTTAGTTTATTTCCGAAACATCATAAAAGAAATTGATTATCCTCCCATATTAATAAAACCAAACAAGTTACTACTTAGTACTTACTAGACACATACAGATTATAGGTGAATTTCCACATGAATAACAATTAACAAGTAAGCAGTGAAAACCCACCGTTCTAGTCAAGAATACATTCATTTCATCTCTGTCTTGAAAATAAAAATTTTCAGAGGGCAGTAACCGGTAAAGAGTCAACAAGGGTATCCCCTCTAGTGGTCTACGACCAACATCTAAAATTCATTTCATCTGAAGTTGAACCAATGGACATTTAAATTCAATCCTATAATGCATAGATGATAGACATGAAAGACCATAATCTTGACCAATTGCACAGTGATAAAAGCTGAATAAACGACAAAAAGGAACCCTGATAAGAGATAACCTATATATACTAGTAAAGCAACCATGTGGGATTTATCAACTTACCAACATGCCCAATAAACACAACATTCAAGTGTCTTTTCTCCGTTTGCTCGACTTCTTCATCTTGAACAGAAGGAATTTCCTTATCTTTTGCTACAAATCAAAGTCATGGAGTGAGGACATGAAAATCGATCTGATATCTTAATTGGCATTGAGTTGTCTAATTTCAAAACAGCAATATAAATGTGCAATACATATGTTATGACATACTAGAAAACTAAATACATTCCAATACCTTTTGGCTCGGCCTCAACAGCCTGAGCCTGAACCTCCTCCTTTGGATCTGAAACAGTCAAATTGAAATCCCTCATACGATGCTCTCGATCTCCCTCGTTAAGTTATACTACTACAGAAGTAAACCAATAACATAGGCAGCAAACAACCAATAAACCAATCGACAATGAACACAAAAATAACAAATGCATTATCCATTTCTAGAAGAAACAGCTGAGACTGTATACTGAACTTCACGACAATAGAAATAATAGGCAAGCAAGTTCTCTAGTTCTGACAAAGCAAACAGACACTACACAACTGAGCTTGTCAATGATTGGATGAGACCTATTTTGAGGACAGTGTACCTATTTTGGCTATCAATCATTCATTGATTCAAAACAGATAAGCCATAAGTACATGATTGTAACAAGAGACCTTAAGAAAGGGGAGGGAAGACAGGAATGCATCTGTTTACCATTTCTATAATATCTTTTAAGAGTCTCGTTTTCAACCGTTGGGAATAAAGTTTACATCAAAACCATCTTTCTGAACAATTGAGAATTCAAAAATGAATGTGACAAGGGGAAATGGAAGGTACTATTGTAAGAAGCAGAAAAAGGTTGGTACCAAAAGAAATTGATAATGACAATGACGATGATACTTTAAATGAAATCCAAAATAAGAAAAAAGAATAGAGACAATAATGAATAATAAAATGCAATGACGCCCACTTTCGATGCTACTGAGATTTGCCTTCACAGAAAATATAAACACGAAACTGGAAGACACAAAAAAATAAAACACGTAACCAACCACTTCATGGCAACAAACCTTCATCCATCTTATCAACATCTGGCTTTTCATGCTCTGGATTTACCACCCCATTAATGTCTTCTGCTTTATCATAATCAAGATTGGATAGAAAGATTAATCATACACAGACATAGACACATAGCAAAAAGAATAAAAACACAAAAAACTTATACCTAAGGATTACCTGCTGAGTCAAGCTGTAAAGAATGAATGTCCTCCTCAATATCTACCATTCAAACAAAACAAACATAAAAAACATTACCTCCGACTCTCTTGATTCCATAAAACCTTAAAGAAAAAACTTTCGATTGAGTCGACGAAAAGCAATCAAATTCGTTTTGATTATTTTATTTTTGTCGGGTATTATTATTATTATAGAATCAAAAGGAATAATAAATAATATTTTTTTAAACCAAAAAAAATCCATTAATTAAAAAAGGAAAAACAAAAATATGGGGGTTTAAAACCAAAAATCATAGTAGTAAACAAAATTAAGACTATCCATAAGGTGGTTGTCGTATTGCGCAGCTTTCCGGAAATTTGATACGGATGTGATTTAGATATAACCACAGTAATAAAGATGATCACCCCAAAAATTAATTATAAATGAAGCCACAATCAGCAGCATGATAACATGCAACTGAAAATAATAAGGTAATAAAATAGAGTAATTAAACACAGATCATACAATTTATACGAGTTTGTGTGAACAGAATAGGATCATGATCATGCAAAGTGAAAATCACAAGCATCCATTAAATTAACACAGTACAGTCACTAGAAATGAAGCAAGCAAAATGGAGTGATATCGATAGATAAAGCTGATATCAAAACAAGAGTATGAAAAAACGGAAACATGCAGATCTAAGTAACTAAGTCGTCAAAAATAAAAAAATGAATTGCAGAGAAGAGGATGATAGCAATAACCAATAACAAATTGGTATTGGATGAAGAGAACGTAACGTACCCATGGATGGTTAAGATTCTTTATGAGGGAGGGAGGGAGGTAGATAGATAGATAGATACTGCACAAAGCACTGCACTGCACTTCAAAGGTTCCGTTTCGTTTGCAGGGAAGAGTGAACACTGCAAAGACAGATGCGTAAGGTTTTTGTATTTGCCAATCACATTCACATCCCTTATTTTATTTTTCTTAGGATTTACTTTCTCACTTTTTATTACTATTACTTTGCAAAGGAGAAAAACAAAATAAAGATTAGTCTCCGCAGTTGTACGTAGAATAAACCTGCTTTAAAAAAAACAACTAATTCATTTCAATAAAAATTAAATGATGAATGGATGTTGGTGGGATGTATGTCTTAAGTAAAGATGAAAGCTGATGATACATATGGTCACGTTTGTAATTCAAACATTTTATAGGAGAGGGTAATATAATTTCTCTCTGCGTATTTACTTTTCAAGAGAGTGAAGTGTATATTTTAATAAAATAGGGAAGAAGAGTGTAATTGAAGCTTCTCGAGGGTGAGATTGCAATTTACTTTTATTTTTAAAAGTAGTCATGCATTTTTTAAACAAAATAAGATTTTGTATATAGACTTGTTAAACTTTGATTATTGCTAAAACACTTACTAGTATCAATTATAAATATATTTTTAAAAAAATTATATAATAGTTTTATATCAAAAATAGTTTTGAAATATATAATGATTTAAATTGAATATGCATTTATGAAGGGAAATCCAAGCAAAGGTTATATTTAGGCTTCTTTTTTTTACATAAACTATTGGTGTGGTATCCAACTCAAAATCAATATTTTTCAAGTAAATCTGATAGACTCGAAGAACGACAATTAATAAACGACATGCTTCTCCTTCATCCACAAAGAAAAGAGGAGCTATCCAATTAGTTTTAGCCAAAACAAAACTAGCATACAAAGCAAATAGGAGTTGTCTAGTTAGTTTTATTGAGGAAAAACTAACATACTCATCTAGAATACACATGCTCAAAGTAACACAGTTTCTATGATTAGAGAAGGATGCATCCATATTACATTTCAAACGACCTTTAGATGACTTAATCCACTAAAGAGACCTCCAACAACACCTTATCTGCCGCGATGTTGTTTGTGAACCTATTGTGCCAATCTCCACTTGCAACAACTCAAATCCACGCCTCAAGACATGAGATGTGTCCTCGTATGCATTCTTCCATATCCTTGTGTTGTGTCACTTCCACATACTCCAAATAAAGGTCCAAAACAATAGTTGCTGCTTGATCTTAATTAACAACTCGCATCAAGGCAAACACACAAATGAGGCAGGTTGAAATCCACAAACCATTCTTCGTCCAACATTGTTCCCAAGAACAACCAGCACAGAAAAAATAAAAAATCACTTTATTTGTGAAGAAGACAACCATTAGGGAAAGACCATCCATTTCACAACAAACTAACACTTTTGATAAATAATTCAAAAAATACGGCATATTAAGCCCTTCACTTTGGGATGAACTTTCAAATTTCACATGACCTTCCGATCACCCTTCATAATGAGAAGATTTGCATCCAAAACAATTTAGACATGCAAAAATGGTAAGCACTTTTGACGGTGTTGGAAATTTAGAGCGTTTATGCTCACTCACATAATCTTTTTTCATTTCTTCATCGGGCTTTTATATTCTCCCTTGTGATGCCTTTTCACAGTAATCGATCTCTCTTTACATATATTAGCATAAAGATATGCACTAACGTATCTGTCTATTTATCGTACAATATTTATTTTAGTTTTATTCCATTCTAGTTTTTTATATTTAAATTATAAAATCATACTAGATTACAAAATTGCATGAAACAAATATTTAACTAAAAAAAGATAGTTAGTTTTCAGATTTTGGTATAGATTTAGATTTAAATATAAATTTGAAAAACTAGTCAAGTTGCTATGGGTATTTTTATCCAAAAGGTCTTACAATTTTATTTAGAAAAATTCTATGATGAAGTCGTGAAAATGACTTTTCTGATGAAGTTAACACTATAACATCAAAATGGTAACGAGTAACACTCCACTGTTTGTACAGTGGCATCAAAAGTTCAGTCCCCATAGTATCATCAATTCATCAGATTAACAAGACTACACTTAACCTAATTTTATCCTACCTTGTTTTAAGTGTAACACCCTACAAAGTGTAACACTCAAGACTATCATATAATATCATCAAATCTGTTTGCATGTTAAAGATGCCAACGATAAAATAGTACATTTAAGTCCAAAATGTTGCAAGCATTACTAGATGAATTACTATGGATCATTAATCAGTAATCAACAATTTAAAAATTAATTAAACATTAAAATTAAAATTAACTTTTTCAAAAAAGTCAGTTTCTTGACTGCACCGTAAAAGCTCCCTTTTATTTAACGAAGGTCTGACAAAAATAATTAATCAGTAGTTAACTCATGAATTGTCTTTAGACAATGACATAAATAAAGAGACACGTTGATAATACAAATGGTAGTATGTATTTTAGAAAAGAAAAAAAAAAATCTTCTTCAAAAAAATTATATTATAAAAAAGAGAGAGAATTAGGCAAGAGAAGAGACACCATAGTAAACAAATTGTCAACAATTAACTATATGTCATGCTAACTTGTTATAAAATAAAAAGTTAAATTTTATATGGGTCATGCTAACTAGTGCCTCCGGAGCACTCATTTAGGATGTAAAATAAGAAATTTTAAGTTAAAAATAATTTTTTTTTTAAGGTTTTAATGCATTGACTACACAACTTTCAATGCAAAATACTACTATATTTGATTCCTTAATCAGGGTCCCGAAGCACCGGTTATCATTTCTCATTTTATATTTAAAAAATATATTTTAAATTTTCAAGATTTTGAATTCAATTATACAAAGATCTCAAGATTTTCTCAATATACTTGGTTTCTTATGTTTCTCCCATTGCCAAGTGCTAATACTCCCTTATGAAAGAAACTTTTAATGTGACGTGTAAGGCTAACTCCATCTACCAACAACGTTATTAATATCTACAATTGTCACCTATAACTAGGGATGGCAAAACGGGTTGGGCTCGTCGGGTCGGTCCGTTTAGCCTTTCTATTTTGACGGGGTGAGTTGAGATTTTGAACCTGCCATTCGTAGAGTGTCCGCCCCGCATAACCCGCTAAAAAACAGAGCGGTGACGGGGCGGGGCGAGTTGCTCCGTCAGGCTTAAACAAAAAAAATTAAAGACTACTTATTGTTACTGCTTAATTTTTTTTTGTTGGTGTGGATTTAGACATTGAATTCAATTTTTGTTTTTGGATTTGAGTATTTTCTTATGGTTTTCTTGTTGGTTTAATTTTTTGTTGGTGTGGATTTAAACATAGAATTCAAGTTTTGTTTAAGTTGTTGGATTTGAGACTATTTTGTTAAGGTTTTATGATTTCCTTTTTGTTTTAATGGATCATGAATGTTTGAAGTTTAGTTTTATATGTCAATTTTTTTTTGAATGGTCTTTAATTTTATGTTATTTTTACACGATTTTTTTGAATTTATCAATTATTTTAGAAATAAAAAAAAGTTGACGGGGCACCCCGCCAACCAGCCAATCTGCCATAAAACGGGGCGGGGTGAGATTTTCAATCTGCCATCACTAGTTGTCCCGCCCGCTCCGCCCCTTTTTTGACGGGTTAATGACGAGGCGGGGCGGGACGGGTTGGACCGATTTACCATCTCTACCTATAACCACCTCTCACCAAAATATATCAACGATAGGGCCAAATACAATTACGATTATAGCGGATCGAAGCTCCAATAAAATTACCTAAGTGATAATAATTGACTCTAATGAGCCCGTCTCCATCCTTGCACGTAGCTAGTCTCTCCCGAAAGAGCCAATAGATCCCACCAAGAATTCATCATTGTCTATATTTTATTATATCAAGGTGAAAAGAAAAGTTGGTGTCACTTAAAAAAACTCATTCAAGCGCCCTTTCTTAATTTATTTTTTTCTTAATTTATTTTTCTTAGGCTTTGTTAGTGAGTTTGGAGGGAAAGGGAAGAGAAGGTTTGAGAAAAAAGGAATGAGCAAGTGGAATAAATAGAGGAAAATGAGAGAAGAGGGTTTTTGAGGGTTAACTTTTCTTCGTAATACTAAACTCTCATTGTTTGGGGAACTAAAAAAATTGTATTGCAGGAGGATTTTGAAGGGTTTATATGAATTCTTCAAATTTAATCTATGTTGTTATATTATTTTTAAAATAAAAAATATAGCAATCATATGCATTAATTTATCATTATCTAAAAAAACTACTCTTTTAAATTTTTTGAAAGATTTCTTCATTTTCCCTCATATTTTCCACCCCTCAAAACTTTCTCTTCCCCTACCCTCCCCTCCAAACTCGCAAACAAAGCCTTAAAGTCCTCTCTCCACTACCCTACTAAACATAATTTTAAACTATATATAAGTGACAAATTGTTTTTCCCTCAAAAAAATAAAAACGTTTTTTAAAAAAATAAATAAAAAGAAAGTCGGTAAATCAAAAATACTTTAAAAAATAGATAAGAAAACATGTATATAACAGATGTCAGCTTGTGCTTTTATACAAACCAAAAAACACCATTTGTTGATTACCAAAAATGATAACGCAAGTTCCAACCAAAACTAGTGAAAAAAGAAATTAACACAGCTGAGTCACTTTTCTGCTGTTGCTCTTCTCAGTTCATTTAGGTGAGTTTCAACTGAATGCATTGTGTTTTCCTGACAATAGTTGTAAATAAATAAAACTGACTTTAAATACAGAACACTAGAAAAATCTGCAGACATGACGATCGAAATATAACGCAAAATATAATATTGAACAATTAAATGATTTTACGAGACTCTAGTCTAGCAGGAAATTAGATGTGTCCTCACATAATATATAACTTCAAAATTAACAAAAGAAAAAGTGTAAATGTTAGGATAATAAAATCATAGAAGATCAGATGAACAACATTACAAAGTTAACAGTTAAAAGCAAGCACAGGTCAGCAATGCATAAGAAATAGAGAAATGATATTTAGCCACCTCATGCAACTTCTTTTATTACATTACTCGCTACATGTTTAAAGAGTAACTATTTATTATTATTTGAATTTTGACTCGACATCTTCTTACTGTGTAATAAAAAATTCATCTTCTTTTCTCTTCAAGCTCTATCGGAAACAAACATTTTTTTTGGAAATCGGATACAAATATAGAGTGAACAAAAAATTGAAATCATGGAAATTGATTGAACAACACAATTATGCAACAATTGAAGCCATTATCGATGTTCCTATCTTCAGCATACCCAGATTTAAAGCCTGGTTTAAAAATTAGAACCCAATTTGAAATTGATCAGTTTAAAAGATAATCTGGACAAAATTCTTGAATCTCATGGCAGAAAAAAATGGTTGTTACCCTCTCCAGAGGAAAACGCAAGAGACTATGAGATGAAATCAAAGATCTACTTGGTGATAGTTAAATTTAAAAAACATTATCTAATAACTCCATCGAGAATTTTTTTAAAAAAATTGTCCCTTTTTTCATCTCTATCACAACAGATCTAACAAGGATACTACCATTAAGAAATTGTAAAGGTTTTGCATTGTTGGGTTATGGTAGGAGAGAGAGAAGCCATTACAACTTGAGTTTACTAAAAGGTAACAAGTAAATGAATAAAAAAGATTGAATGAGGTGGCTGAATATTATTGGAGTGTGTTATAAGAGTGTGTTAGAGGGTGTGACCCCAGCATTTCTCAAATAGAGAAATATCTTTTCTTCAAGTCAAAAAAATTACAAATTCATAGAGTAGTGACTTTTCCCGCAGCAATAGTGTTTCCTGTAGGACAAAGCAAGTCATACCAGCTTGAACATGTCTTAACAAATATCATAAACTCATTTGCAAGTTGAACAATCGTCTTAATCCTTATAAATAAATAAATGTTCCAAAAAAGTTGTAGAACTTTCATGGAGACGATGACCCTTGTGTCTCGCACATTGCGCCACCTAGTCTCCAGGTCACTTCTTTAACGAGTGGGACATATCATGGAAACCTTCAAAAGGTTTGCATTTTTCGTGAATGGTGTGCTCATGGTCCTGCGATATTCGAAAGTTTCATATCAGATGAGATTTCAACGATTATCATAACAAGTTTCTAGTCGGTATCAACCTATGGTGGCAGAATGGACACACATGTTATATTACTAAGATATACACAAAGGTAGTAAGAATTTTTCATATCAACAATTCCAAGTTCCAAGTTCCAACAAACATTTCATCTCTTGTTATTTCTAACATGCAAACAAATAAAGAATGTTATCCATAACATGACTATCTTTTGAAAACATTGCAGGAGGTTAAATATTCTTCGGTTCATTTTCCATCCGTGAAGGTGTTGATACTTGACAAACTGTGGATTCAGTAGCTTCCCTGGGCTGGAAATGTGTTTACTTTTCTTATACACAAAAGGTTCCCGTTCCAACTTCATTCAGGTCAAAGAGGTTGAAATCAACCGATGACAATTTTACTTGGAGTTTGATATATAGTTGAGCTGAAACTTGTTATGATCATCCTTGTAAACAAAAAAAGAATGTTGTCTATAATATGGCATAACATAATCCTTGAAAACACTGCAGTGTTGGAGGTGGAACTAATATGGAGGTTAAACATTCTTCAGTGAATTTTGCATCACTGAAGATGTTGTCACTCGACACAGGCTATAGCACTGTGGATTCAGTAGCTGTCTTTGCTCCAAGCTGGAAGCTCTGGGTGTTTGTTTTTCCTATACACAAGAAGTTCCCGTTCCAACTTCATCAAGCTCCAAGAGGCAGTTTTTCAATAAATAAAATCCGCCAATGAGTTACTTTGAGTTTGATATATAAATTGCAAAATTCCATCTTGACAATTTTGTTTTAGAGAGTAAAATAAAATAAAAACAGGCAGATTTTGTTAAAAATGACAAAATTTTTGTATTCATTTATTCAGCTATTTATTAGATTATATTCTCAGATTCAGTAATCACTTTAGATTGTGATAATTTATTAGATTATATTCTCAGATTCAGTAATCACTAATAGTCCAACAAAAACTCTACAACTTTTTAAATGCGATAATTCAACCACATGACAAGTACAATAAATTAAGACCCTAAGTTGCAGCAAACATATGATGAGGCAGCAAAGCAGCATTTGGATAATAGAAATTTTTCAATAGAGAAACAAAGCAAATGACCTAACCAACTTACTCGGTTTTTGTCCTCGGCTTCTTTCTCATATTTTTTGATGGTTCGATCATCAACCTGACCAGTGAGGAGGAGTAACATGCCTTTGAACATGTTCATGCCATCAACACCAATAATATGTTTTTTCTCCTATAGTCGTTTGCAATTTCTCGAGCTTTGATGGATGCTGAAGGTTGATCAAAGACGAATTGAATGAAACCCATATGAAACTCAGTAGACAATATTTTAATGAATATTGGACGACCAAAGTATTCTATCCACTATGACACTTTTGGATTCATGTTTCATGTAAAAAATTCGATTGCAAATAAACAAAACAAAACGAGTGCAATCAAATGTGTGAAAGCCAATCATATCTACAACTTTTAAAATTTCGGTTTGAATAGGTATGGTTAATAAAGAAGCAAACTTTGGAGGAAAAAGACTAGCTTGACATGAAAAGACGGCCTCTGCAAAAATGTTGGAAGACCATAAGGTTTATTCATGTTACTCTTCCAACATTTACCCATAAATGTTTTATTCATGTCTACTAGTTTTTTTTTTCTATCAAAAGCTCGCTTCCTTCCTCCAAAAAATATAAAATTATAACTATTATAACTGAAATTTTGAAAGCAATATTTAATGTAGATACAATTTGTTTTCACACATTTGATTACCCTCGTCGTTTTATGGCTGTCTCAGCTACTTGGCTTGGAATATGAAGGAAAAAGGGGTATAATTGAGATTGAATACTTTGACCGGAAAAAAAAATCATTACAATATTGGTACTGAATTAATTAAATTCCATCCGCCTTAGATCACACTTTACACATTCGCCTCCTATTAAAACTTGAGTATTGAAAAAACGGAAAAAAAAACTTTTGATTGGTGTTGACGTTATGGACAAGTTCAAAGTGAGCTTGAAGTTTGTAGCCTTTCAATAACTCCTTAAACAATTCCCTGCAAGGTGAATTGCACAGAACATAGAACAATTAATTTCATAACCTATTATCGTAAAATAATTTGATTTGTCCAATAAACATAGAACATTAGAAGAATCTATAGGCACAAAGAACATAATGCAAAACAAAATATTTGATATTTAGGCTCAACTATTTGCAAGTCAATTTCAAAAAGCAAACAAAATGCGTATGAAATAGTTTTGACCTCTAGTAGAAAAAATTACAAACTCACAATGCAGTGATTTTTCTCATAGCAACAATTTTTCCTAGAGGACAGAGTAAGTCATACAGCTTGAGCATATAAAAATAACATCATAAACACATTTGAAAGTTGAACTATTGTCTTAACCCTAACCTCGTGGATACGGAGGTTAACCATTCATCGGTTCATTTTCTATCACTGAAAATGTTGATACTTGACACAAGATATAACATTGTGGATTCGGTAGCTGCCTTTCTCGCTAACTTCCCCAGGCTGAAAACTTTGGGTGTTTTTCCTATACACAAAACACAAGAGGTTTTTGTTGCAACTTCATCAAGATTCAAGATGTTGAAATCTACTCATGACATTTCACTTGGAGTTACTTTGAGTTTGATATATAAACCGCGAACTTCCACATTGACAATTTTATTTTTAAGGAAGTATTCAAGTAAAGTAAAATAAAATAAAACAAAAAAAAATAAAACAAAAACAACGAGTTTTGTTAACCTTGTAGTATCTTTCATTCATTCTGCTAATTTTTGAAGGAGGAATATCCCTCATCACTCCAAGACATGTGTACCGTTACAAGGCATCAAGGGTCTATACTTGTTATCACCTAATTTTTAAAAAAGATGTCTATCATTCCATACAAAAATTGTGGTATTCTTACAGGGTGTCGTATAAAATGAACCACTAAAAAAAATTGGTTCAGAATGAACCACAATTTTTTACCCTTGGAGTGATGTAGCCTCACAATAATATCCTACACCATACACACTATCCAAAAAAGAAAAAGAAAAAGAAAAAAAAAACCACTATTACTTAACTCCTCCTCCGTCATTATCATCATCTTCTTCAAACCAAACAAACACACAAATTCCAAATCCAGATTTTTTTTATTTTATGATTTAAAGGCCATGCAACACAAACATCAATTTGTGCAGACAAATTTTATAAACATTAATTATTTTTTATAAACACAAATACCACAAACATCAATTGAACAAGACATCCATTCAAAAAGACATAAATAAATCAACTGATCAAACAATATTGGGTTTGTTGAGACAGTTTTAGTGGGTAGGTTGTGTTCTTGATTAAGAGAATGATGGGGTTTTGTGTTTGTAAAGGGTGGAAAACAACGACAAATCTTGAGGATGAATCAAAAGTTAAACTCATTTTTTAAATTCGTTAAAAAAATATATGTGATTGATTTCAGATTTGGATTTTTAAGAAACATATTGGTGAAGATGAAAGAATATTGGGAAGAATACATGAAGATAAATTTAGATAAAATTAATTAGGAAGAATATGAAGTATATAATTTAATGACGAGCCTTCAACAAAAAAAAAATGATGATATAAGCTTGAAGAACACATCAATTATTAATTAGGAACACATGAGCTCAACTCTGCAAATTTGGTGAACGTGTTTATGCAACTGAGGAGAGAGAATGTGGAGAAGAAGAGAAGAAAATGAGAGAAAAAAAAGTTTGATAGGTGAAAATAAGATATAATACAGTAAATACATGATAGGATCTATAAGCTTGTTCAATCTAATGGTCAGAGATTTTGGTCCAGTATGGACCAATACATCTATAGGTCCATGCTAAATGCCACCTTCTTTTAGCTACATTTTAAAGAAGGAAAATTCTCTTATATAACTCCATAGAATGCATACAATTACATGTATACATTCAATATCATCCTTTATATATAAGATCCTACTCTCCAAAATATTCATTCACGCTCATTCCCAAATTCTAGCCGTCAAATCAACAACCTCATAATTACTTTTTCTATTACACACTTAACTCTCTTTTTCTTCTGTCTGTCGCCAACAGATTACTACAACGTACTCAAATATACAACTAAAGTGATTTAAAAACAACCTACAAACAAATTGCATTAGCTTATCACCCAGATAAAAACCCTTAAAATATAGAAGAAGTAGAACGCAAATACAAGTTTGTTCCAAATTTTATGACATTTTACATGATCTCGAGAAGTGTTGGATCTACGACAAATACGGAGAGGAAGGACTTAAATATTGGGACCCCTCCACATCAACAAAATCAATATTTTTATGCTTCTTCATCTTCCTCATATGCTTCTTCTTCTTGACAGCTGTACATTAACAACTAGTGGTCCTACTAATGTAATATTTGCCAAGTTTGAGGATACTCGTAATGAGATTTTTGGTGGATATGGTGAGTATGAGTAGCAAATGACATCGACCAGTTTGTCGTTTGGTGAGTCGGTAAAGAAGGTTTGGTGATTAATAGAGGACGTTGAGAGGTGTTCCGTTTGGTGAGCCGATGAAAAAGGATGCTTCTATTGAGAGAACGATGCCTGAAGTCTGGAAGAACTTTCATTGGGGTTGTAAATTTCTTCCAAGACTACAAGGCTTTGTTCTCATAATAGAAGAAGTGTCATTCTTCTTAACTGGCTAACCAAACGGCACACCACTCGACGTCTTCAAGAAATCACCAGTCTTCTTTCCCGACTCACTAAACGACACATCAGTCTGGGTTCTTCGATACTCGTGCTCATCATACCCATCAAAAAACTCAATATGAATATCGTCGGCAGAGCGAATATTATACTTGTTGAACCACGAGTCATTGCAGTACGATCAACAAGAAGAAGGGGCAGAATATGATGAGGACAACAAAGGATAAAAATATTGTTTTGTGTCGTGAAGCCCCACCGTACTTAAGTCCCTCCTCTCTGTATTCGTCATAGATCCCACGCTTCTCGAGCTCATGTAAAATGTCATAAACTTTGGAAACAACTTGAATTTGCGTTCAACTTCTATATTATGGGGTGGTTTCTATCTAGGTGATAAGCTAAAGCAAGTTGTTTGTAGGTTGTCTTTAAATCATGTTTAGTTGGGTATCGATTTAGTTTGAGTTAGATGTAGTAATCCATTGGTTGCGGAGGCTTAATAAGAAGAAAATGATGGATGAAGTGTGTAATGGAAGAAGTGATTACGAGGTTGTTGATTTGACGATTAAAATTTGGGTGAGTGTGAATGAATGTATTGAAGGAAAGAAGAACCGTATATATAGAATGTATATCCATAATTGTATGCATTCTTTTGAGTGATATAAGGGTATTTTCCTCTTCTAAAAATTAGTTGAATGAATGAAAATACTGCAAGGTTTTTGTCTGGTATTTTTTGCCTAGGATACACATTTTATGCGACTAATAGAGGTTATTACCTTTTTAAAAAATTAGGAGAAACAAAGTTAATTTTTGCCTGGAAGGATACAAAGTTGGATTTCATTGTACCTACTAATAGAATACCACCAGCTAGATTTCATCAAAGATGGTGAACCTCGTTGTATCCGTATCAAAATGTGCTTTTCCAACTTCAACAGTTTTTCCCTATAATTATCACAAGTTTAATCTCATTATGAGTCGTAAACAAATTCATACAATTAACAAGCAAAAGTGGAGATCGACATTAAATGATAAACAAATGAAAGTGAATTTATTCATACCTTTACTTTCTCCTCCTCATTTATGTCCATAATACAAACCATGTACCTGGCATATAAATTTCAAATCATTAACAAGATTTATTAACTTGATATTTGATTTGATTAGTGTCAAGTATATAAACTAAGCTAAAAGGTTACATCCCTTGTCCCAACAAGATTTGGGACATATAAAGTGAGTTGAGAGTAAATCAAGTAATCTCATATATATTGATATTTAAACAGAATCACCTTTTGTCATACATGTGCATGTAATATCGCACCACGACTGCATTGTTTAAGTGAAAGGTACCAAATACATATAACATTAGAACTTAAGAAACATTAATTGACACATAGTCGCATGAATATCTTTGTATTTATGAATATCATTGTTGTAAATTAAATGTAAATTGATTAGTCTTTATTACATCATGTTAAATCAAACTATTATAAGGACTACTCAATTTACACTTAGCTTAAAATAATGATATTTCTAACTACAAAGATATTCACATAATAGTCTATTAGTGAGCTTGAAGTTCGTTGCTTTAAATAACTCTTGAAAAGGTGAAACGTAATAAAATGTTTCTGAAGTTTTATTTTATTTTCATCGAGGATAATGGAATCAAGAGGAATTATAAACTACATGAAAAAAAAGATCCATTAGTTAAAACGTGGAAATTTTGTAAGGAACAAAAAGATCCATTAATTGACACACAAAAAAAATCCATTAAATAAAAAGAGAAAAACAAAAAGATACATATGAGGGACAAAACCAAAATTCATACACGACTTTGGTGGTGTGACAGATTAACGTGAAACAATATATGTAAAATATGACACAAAAAATGAATGGAGTCAATTGCAGAGAAGATAACAATAACAATAATAATGTAAGATGAAGAGACCATAACATGGATTGTATAAGGAAGGAATAATGAGATTCTAAAGAGCTGCCGTTATCTGCCCCCTGCAAATGCAAGGATTTCGTTGAGTAAGAAAGAGCCAAGGTTCTTGTATATATATAAGGGGTAAGAATAGGTCAAGTCGACTGATATGAGCTTACGGTCTAACCTATCTGAGGCCCCTATTTTATTTTTTAACCTAAAAGATAAGATTTATTATGCTCCTCTATGATATTAAGACCCCTTCTTTTATGTTTGAAACATACATCTTCCATTTAATATGCTTTGAGCACTAGGGTTAGGGTTTGGGGTTGGAAAGTTATTTATGATTCATATAGACTAGATCGTGATTCGCGCGACACGCAGGTGTTGTTATATATTTTTATTTATAAAAAACAAATTTGGTAACGATAATAAATAATACTAAAATTTCGTCCTTGTGAGCTTAACTCAGTTGGTAGAGACAATATATAATATATACAAGGTCTAAGGTTCAAACCCAGGCCACCACAAAAAAAAAAATACTAAAATTCCAAATCTCCAATCATTACAAACTTTCTATGAAAATTCAAACTTTAATAGAAAAACCCAAATTACCTACGGTTTTAACGATAATAATACTAAAAAAAAATTCAATCTAAATCACCCATATTTGGTAAAAAAAAATTATAAAAAATAAACTATGATTACGATGTTGTCACCTTTGAATCCATGATAATCATGTCAATGTGTTCATTACCTGTTTTTTACGACACTCCAAACAAATATAATCGAATGATATTATGTGAAATTTAAAAAAGAAACGTGGATGAAATTGAATGAAAAACTTTAGAATGAGAGATGAATATGCAAGGAGGGGGCATGAAGTTATCGATTTAGAGGAAGATCTAAAATGGAATGGTAAGAACAATGGATACCCATTGAGATTTGAGAATCACTTCCGAGGGAGCAGAATGGTTCCATCTTCTGAGGATGAGTGAAAAAATGGACTATATGACAATGAATAAGTGACGGAAAAAATTAAATTAATATGTAATGGAAAAACGTAAGTCATAAGAGTTGGAGAGTAAATTTGAATTGAGGTGGCAAAAAATTGAAGGTAAAATAGACATTTCTTTTAAGTAGGGTTTGCATACTATCTTCCGGATACTATTTTTCAATTTATAATAATAGATAGATAGATTCAAACCATTGACTCAATTGACCTAACAATTGATATTGTTGTTGTGCCTAATTCTAACCTTGAACCTTATGCCATTATTTGATGACACTCAAGTTGGTACTCATGTATCCCCTCCAATCAATACACCTTTATACCCTCCTCAACCAAAACAACAAAATACCATTCCATATGCTACAATATCTTTCATCCTATCTTGGATGAACTTGTTACTGTATTTAATAATAAAGTCATTAGAATTAGAAAACATAACATGAACATTCTCAATCCAATGATATTTTTTTGCATAATGGGATGAATTCATTTTTTTTTGTAACAAACAGGATTGAAGAGAACAAGGAATTTGACAATATAGTAGCTCAAAGGAACATCCTGGCCTTTAAAAAATTGTGGCAACCCTATACCCCTGGGCACATGGTTTAAAGAAAGCACATGAAGCAAGAAGTATAAAAAAAGCTTAGTACATTTGTTCCTGGTGAGTGTGGTCCATCTAGCAGTACTATTTTTGATAAAGTCTATAGGCGAGTTAATTCTTCAGGACACTGAAAT